>Ga0302319_10000556_pt1 | contig 84438 bp, 77 predicted proteins | sample Bog_T0_2_FD_203319 | JGI IMG/M metagenome (GOLD analysis project Ga0302319, IMG submission 203319) | Peat permafrost microbial communities from Stordalen Mire near Abisko, Sweden - Bog_T0_2 | ecosystem: Environmental > Terrestrial > Soil > Wetlands > Peat | place: Sweden: Abisko, Stordalen Mire...
CGGTCAAAGCAGTCAACCGCGGCAGTCGCCGGGTAAAAATCGGCGCTCCGCAGTGACCAGTAATGGATTTAACCATGACCAAAAAACGGTTCAGGGAGAAATTACCCGGTTTTGCAGCAGCCTGCTAAACGGAGATATGTGCGGATATTGCGCCATAATTTACGTCTTCGCGTAAATTTCTGCACCCTTTTCCATAAATTCGCGAGCTTTTTGTTCCATCCCGGCTTTCAATGCCTGTTCCTCGGCGATGCCAGTCCGCTTCGCAGAGTTCCAAGTTTCAGGTTTCATGTTTCAAATTGGTTCAGCCGGCTTTTCGATGTGCTGGAGTCAGCCGAGGGCGGCGGGGAAAGGTTTTCGCCAGACGAATGAGTTGTCCGACTTTCCGGATTTTTTCCGCGAACGGTTCGCGCGCGAGTTTTTGCCGCATCTCCAGTTTCATATCATTGGCAGTTTCAATTTATGCCGTTGCAGGATGTTTTCCAACTTTGTTTTGTCCAGGTCGGCCTGCTGGAGGAGCAGTTCGATGCGCGCCTTGTCCTTGGCCCGGCCCACGCTGGCGGCAATGGCGACGATATGTTCGGCGCGGAAAACTTTCGCCGGCACGCCTTCATAATCAATCCGCTCCGCTTCACGCACGGCTTCCTCGGTCAATCCGTGGGCAGGGAGAAATTGAACAGGGAATCCACTCACCAAAAGATGTTCGCGCTCGACCTGCCAGCCTTGCGCTTGCAAATGCGCGTAGATGGCCGGGATGCCGGCGGTCAAACCCTTGTCGGCGGGAATAAAAAAAATGTCCGCATCGTAGGTGGTGAACGGCTCGACGTAGTAAATCGCCGCCAGCGCGCCGCCGAGCGCCCAGTCTTCAATCAATTTCGCAGCGACCAAGTCGTTCGCCGCGCGCAGCACGTCGGCCAGCGGCAGATTGTCGGATGGCTGGTTGATCGCCATGGCTGATGATTACCAGATTCAGGCCGTTGCGTAAACTTCCGGCTGAATTCAATTCTGTTGTGGATCAGGCAATCCGCCCGTGAGATGAAAGCGTGCCATGTCTCCTGGCCCGCGGATTCCCGGAATGATCATCACCAGGCCCGCGTCGGCGTCCTGAAAATAGAAGAACAACACAACGCGCCCATCCGCCCGGGCGTTTCCGTGGACAAACCGGTGCTCGCGCAGATAGGACACCAACGGGCCTTCCAATTGAACACTCCGGCCCAGCGCCTTTGAAACCACATTGCCCAACACGGCGACGAGATGCGGCATTGGCTCCCGGTCTGACGCGCGGACAAACGCAGCATCACCCGCAAATTCCTCCAAAAAATAATTTACCGCCAGTTCATAATCTGTCGGGTGCAGCATCCGCTCACGCAGCACGGCAAGATGGCGGGGGAAATCTTGCGAAGCGGAATTCATGTCTGAAACTACGCCTTTGTGTAAACCTCCGCGCCTTTTTCCACAAATTCCTTCGACTTGGCTTCCATGCCTTTCTTGAGCGCTTCTTCCTCGGCAATCCCCTGTTCCGCCGCATACTTTCTGACATCCTCAGTAATTTTCATGGAACAAAAGTGAGGCCCACACATGCTGCAAAAATGCGCGGTCTTGGCGCCGTCCTGCGGCAGGGTTTCGTCGTGGAATTCGCGCGCGGTCACCGGGTCGAGACTCAGGTTGAATTGATCTTCCCAGCGGAACTCGAAGCGCGCCTTGCTCAAGGCGTTGTCGCGGTATTGCGCGCCGGGATGGCCTTTGGCGAGGTCGGCGGCGTGCGCGGCAATCTTGTAGGCGATGACACCGTCTTTCACGTCTTTCTTGTCCGGCAGGCCGAGGTGTTCCTTGGGCGTGACGTAACACAGCATCGCGCAGCCGTACCAGCCAATCATCGCCGCGCCGATGCCGCTGGTGATGTGGTCGTAGCCGGGCGCGATGTCGGTCGTGAGCGGGCCGAGCGTGTAGAACGGCGCCTCGTGACACCATTCGAGCTGCTTGGCCATGTTTTCCTCGATCATGTGCATGGGCACATGGCCGGGGCCTTCGTTCATCACCTGCACGCCTTTGGCCCAGGCGCGCTCGGTGAGTTCGCCCTGCACCTGGAGTTCGCCGAATTGCGCCTCGTCGTTGGCATCGGCAATCGAGCCGGGCCGCAGGCCGTCGCCGATGCTGAAGCTGACGTCGTAGGCGGCCATGATGTCGCAGATTTCGTCCCAGTGCGTGTAGGTGAAATTTTCCTGATGATGCGCGAGGCACCATTTGGCGAGGATGGACCCGCCGCGCGACACGATGCCGGTCATGCGACGGGCCGTGAGCGGGATAAAGCGCAGCAGCACACCGGCGTGGACGGTGAAATAATCCACGCCTTGTTCGGCCTGTTCGATGAGGGTATCGCGGTAAATTTCCCAGGTAAGGTCCTCGGCCTTGCCGCCGACTTTTTCCAGCGCCTGATAAATCGGCACGGTGCCGATGGGCACGGGCGAGTTGCGCAGGATCCATTCGCGCGTGGCGTGGATGTTCTTACCGGTGGACAGGTCCATGACGGTGTCCGCGCCCCATTTGGTAGCCCAGCGCATTTTCTCGACCTCCTCTTCGATGCTGGACGCCACGGCGGAGTTGCCGATGTTGGCGTTGATTTTTACGAGGAAATTGCGGCCGATGATCATCGGTTCGAGTTCCGGATGGTTGATGTTGGCCGGGATGATGGCGCGGCCGGCGGCAACTTCGCTGCGGACGAATTCCGGGGTGATTTCGGCGGGGATGCGCTGCGGGAAACGTTTAAAAACACTGGGCAGATAGGAGTTGGAAGATGGAAGTTGGGCAGAACCCATGTGCTGTTTCTCCAAATCGTTCCGGACGTTGTCGTGGGATAAATCCCCTATCTTCGATCTGCCATCTGCCATCTGCTGTCTTCCCATGTTCTCCCGGATGGCGATGAATTCCATCTCCGGCGTGATGATGCCGGCACGGGCGTAGGCGAGCTGGCTGACGACTTTGCCCGGTTTGGCGCGCAGCGGTTTGCGCTCAAATTTTGAGTTTTTAGTTTTGAATTTTGAATTGCCGTTGCGCGAGGCGGCGTGGACGTCGCTCAAATAGCCGTCGTCTATGGCCGTTGCCTTGCGGCCTTGGATCTCCCCGACATCACCGCGGTCACGAATCCATTTCGCGCGTAACGCGGGCAGGCCATCCTCAACCGTGCCCTTGAAATCCGGATCACCCCACGGACCGGAGCAATCATAGACGCGCACCGGTTCGTTTTGTTCGACGGCGCCGGTGTAGGATTTGGTCGGCGCCAGTTCAATCTCGCGCATGGGCACGCGGACATCGGGATGAATCCGGCCCGCGACGTAAACCCGTTTGCTCCCGGGCAATTGTTCGGAACTGTGAGGTTCGGATTCGAACGACTCTTTGGTTGCGATCATATAATTGTGACACGTGACGGGTGACAGGTGACCTGACCGGCGCTGGATGGCGGAGGGGGTTAAAAATCCCTACACCAGCATTACCTGGATCAGGTTCAACGGGTCTTCCGCGTTCCGCGCGAAACTCTCAGCCTTGCGCCGCCATTCGACGCCGGTTGGCTCCCCTGTAACATGGCGAAGCTAGGTTAAAGTGACGGCCAGGTCAAGCTCAAGTGACCGCAACGTCAAAAAGGGCTCACCACCTTTGCTTTGCCGTCGGTTTGTCCAAAAATTAGCTTGACTTTGCATGCTATTAGGCTCAAAAATGGCACGTTCCACGAAGTGGATGGTTTTTCGGGAGCAACCTATGAATGTTTTTACGACGTCTTTAGCGGGCAGGATACGCTGTCGTAATTGGGCGTTGTTTTCGGGGTTTTTGCTGGCGGGCTCGCTCCTCCAAACCGAGGCAACGATTTACACGGTCACTTCGACCGCTAATGGCAACGCTTACACGGCGAGTTACGACAGTTCGTTCAACGGTTTTACCGGTTGGGCGGAAAATGGCGCAAATCAATTGTCGCTGCAATCGTTGTACTACAGTGTCAATGGCGGACCGGCAACCCAGTTGACCGGGGCGATCGTCAATACCGGCTCTTCCGGTTTCACCGGGAAATACATCACTGCGACGTATTCGACTCCATCCGGAAGCGTTGCGGACAAACTGACCATTAATGGCAGTTCATTGAGCGAGACAATCCAGTTCGACAATTTAACTGCCAATGGGCTGAACATAAGCCTGTTCCAATACTCGGATTTTGTATTGGGAGGTCCCGGCGCGGCAGGCAGCCAGACGGTCAATCTGACAACGGCGCCCCTGAGTGGTGGATACGCCGTTGCCAATCAGTCTGGGGGGGGATTGACACTCGGTTGGAGCGGGGACGCACCCGGTTTCGCCACTTTGGTGCAGGCCAATTCCAGCGGGGCTCCGTTTGGCGCTTTCATTGGGCCGGCCAGTGATTTGGACAACACGACTTTGACCGCCAACAATACCTACGCCGTTTTTGGCTACGAATTCACGGGCAGCGTCGCTCAAAGTACCCTGCTTTCGGTCAGCGAAGTATCGGCTTTTCCGGTGCCTGAACCTTCGTCGCTGGCACTCATTTCTTCTGGAATTCTTGCTTTTGGCCTCCGGCTTCGACGGGTCCGGTCAGCTTGACGGAAGAACAAACGCACGGAAGGGGGATTACGCTGAAAACGCTTGACTTCCACCCCAATTTTCTCTAAAAAAGGTCATCTAGAATTGTTATGAACCTCATTAATAGAGTTTTTACTGCGATGGCGTTGGGCGTTTTGCTCTTGCCCGGCAAAGGCATGGCTCAAGTTTTTACCATGAGCGATGGGGGTTCCACGGCAACGGTGAATGTGGGCAACACCGGGACTTTGGGGATGAACAGTTGGAGTGTGCTTAACAACCAGAGTCAACTCAACCAGCAATGGTTTTGGTATTCGGTGAACGGTGCCGCACAACAACCGATTAACACCATCAGCACGGCCACCGTTTTTAACTTCAGCAACCCTGCAAGCCCGCTCAATGACCTGGGTGTAACGTATTCAAATTCAACCTTGGCGGTGAGTGTTGAATATGTTTTAGCGGGCAACGGCGTCGGTTCGGGCAGCGCCGATTTGACGGAGAATTTGAATATTCAGAATACTGGAGCCAGTTCGATCAGTCTGAGCTTCTATCAATATTCCAATTTCAATTTGCTTCAAAATAACATGAACAGCGTCACTATTTCCAGCGATGCCAATGGGTACCTCGGCGCCACGCAAACAACTGGCGGTCCGGGAGGGAATGGCATTGCGGAAGTCATTGAAGCACCACTCGCAAACAATGCTGAGGCTGCACTGGCGGGCCAAACATTGGCAAACCTTAACGGGAATAGCTATTACACTTTAAATGGCAATACATCGGCCGGGCCCGGCGATGTAACGTGGGCATTCCAATGGAACGTAACGCTGGATCCAAATGCCACATTGAACATAATCAAGGACAAGGGTCTGTCCATTCAAATTGTTCCAGAACCAACCACCATGGCTTTTGTCGCACTGGGCTTGGGAGCTTTGGGATTGGCGCGCCGCCGCCAGACAGCCTGAAGGCCGGAAAATCTCTGGTAAAAATAGCAGAAGCAAGCCGGTCATTGACCGGCTTTTTCCTTTACAGACATCCGAAAACGACTGATAATGTTAGCATAACCCTCCAGCAACAGGCGCGTCCCCCAGTTATGACCGGTTAATTCTATGAGCGGCAGTCGTCATCGGAGAATGCTGGCACTGGTTCTGTTGAACTGTGTCCTGGCATTCAAGCTGCAGGCCGGTGGCAGCGGCTTGAACACGGTGGTGGTCATCAACCAGGCCAGTTCGAATTCGTGTGAGCTGGGCAATTATTACTGTGCCAGCCGCCAGGTGCCGCCGCAAAACGTGTTAACCATCAACTGGACGGGCGGCAACACCTTGTGGACCAGCAACGATCTTCAAACCAATCTGGTAATACCCCTGTTGAACATGCTGGCGGCCCGCCAGTTGACCAACCAGATTGATTACGTCGTCCTCTCGATGGATATCCCATTCCAGACCAGCTTCGGTTCCGCCGTCAACGGCACCACCTCGGCTTTGTTCTACGGCTCAAGACAGGGTGACGGAAGCGATCCTTTGGGTGTTACCAACAGTTATGCTGCCAGCGAGGCGGTCTTCCGCCAGGCGACGCCGGTGGGAGCCCCGGGCTATGCCTTTCTCACCACCATGATCACGGCCAATTCACTGGCCCAGGCGGAAGCCCTGGTGGATCAGGGGGTCACCGGCGATGGCACCCGTCCCCAATTGCCGGTGGTTCTGGCCAAAAGCTCCGACCTGCTCCGCAACATCCGTTACCCGTTTTTTGACAATGCCATTTTCAATGTGAACATTCTGGGAAGCTCCTCCATGCTGCGCACCAACACCGATTCGGTCTGGTGGCCAGACGGTTGTCAGGGTTATGAAACGGGTCTGGCGCAATTCAGCGTCCCGCAAAATCTTTTTTTTCCGGGTGCCATTGCGGACAGCATGACGTCCTTTGGCGGCATTATTTTCGGCGCGAACAGCCAGACCAACCTGCTCGCCTTCATTAATGCGGGCGCAGCCGGCAGTTATGGCACGGTGGTGGAACCCCAGGACGACACGCAGAAGTTTCCCAACCCGCAGGACTACTTTTATCAGGCGCGCGGGTTCAGTCTGGCCGAAAGCTATTATCAGAGCATCAATGCGCCGTATCTGGGCCTGATTGTGGGCGAACCGCTGGCGGCGCCATTTGCGCTGGCAGGTAACGGGGCGTGGGATACCAGCCTCGTCAACGCCGTGTTGAGCGGCACCACCAATCTCTCCGTAAATTTTAATGCCCACGATAGGAACCGTCCCCTGCAACAGGTTGATTTGTTTGTGGACGGGACGTATTACACCACGCTGACCAATCTGGCTCCGTGCCCCGGCAATCAGTTGACCGTTACCCTGAATGGCTATCCCATCGCCTACACCGTCCCCACCAACTCATCCGTGAGCACCATTGCCGCCGGATTGTCAGCCCTCATCAACACCGCCACCAACGCCACCCAGGTGAAGGCCTTGATGCATGGTGACCGTATCGAACTGCAATCCATTGCCAGCTATTCAACCCTGGCGCCGTTCTACGTTGTCGATAACACCCCCCAAAATACGCCGGGTCTTTCGTACAGCGTCAACTATCTGCCGGCTTCAACCCCGCCGCAGATGCTGCCGGGCCTTCCGGATAACAGCGGAGCTTTTAAAATGCAGGTGGAAATTCCGAGCTCTTTGCCCTATGTCATCCAAGCCTCAACAAATCTTGCGAATTGGCTGCCCCTCTACACAAACACGATGCCGGGGCTGTTATATTTTAGCGATTATAACGCCACGAACTATCCTGCGCGCTTTTATCGCATGACCTGGCCGGACGCGAATCAACCTTCCGAATTGTCCGCGCCACAGTTTGTCGGTTCGGGCACGTTTCAGTTGCATGTGGACAGCGTTCCCGGCCTGCCGTGGGCCATCCAAACCTCCCCTGACCTCGTAAATTGGGCGTCCATCTTCACCAATCAGCTCGGCGGCCCGATGGACTTTGTGGATGGCAACGCCACGAATTCCGCGGGCGAATTTTACCGGGTCTGGCGCGTGCCCCCGGCGCCTCCGGGCTTTACGGTGCTGAACGCGGCAACGAACGTCACCTTGGTCCGCGTTGACAGCGCCTGGCAGCCTTACGTGGTTGCCGTCTCCACCAACCAGGGCCAATCCACCGCGCTGGCCACCAATTTTAATCTGGCCAATTTTAATCTGGGCGCAATTCAAACCACCGTTGCCAGCACGGCGGGAACCGGCAGCAGCCTCACAACCTTTGTGACGGCCAGCCAACCCACATTGCTGGCCTCGGAAGCGGCCGGTTTTCAGCAATACCTGGAGCTGAGCAATTCGATTCCCGTCAATTCCTGGATGCAATTCACTTTTATCAAAACCAACGGCCAGTCGGTGGTCGTGGCGGTCACCAATCAGTCTTCGGGCAATTCCGTCGCGCTCGCCGCGCAATTGGTCGCCTCGATAAACGCGAATCCCGCCCTGCAGGGCGGTGACGGGGTGATGGCCGCGGATTATGCCGTGAACAAGTACGGCACGTTCTTTTTCACCTCCTTTAATCTGTATGCCCGGAGTCCCGGCTACCAGGCTGCTGCCATACAGGTAATCCCCACCGTATCGTCCTACAAAGTTCCCTCGTTCTCCACGGGCGGCAGCACCCTCACTCAGAACCTGTCCGATCTTGAGCCGCGAAACCATCTTTACGTCACGGCCGGCGCCAGCGCCCTGGCCTTGAACTTCCCTTTGAACACCACGAACCTGGCCGATGGTTATCACACCCTGACCGCCGTCGCCTACGAAGGCAGTGACGTGCGGACCGAAACCCAGGTGACCGTGCCCGTCCAAATCCAAAATACTCCCCTGAGCGCGACCCTGACACTGCTCGATCTGACCAACCAAGCCCCGGTGCAGGGCACCTACCACATCCAGGTTGCCGCCAACACCAACACCGTGAGTTTGATCACCCTGTTCAGCAATGGCGGCGCATTGGGCATGGCCACCAACTCACCCACCACGGTCTTTCAGTTTAATGGAACGACGTTGGGGGCCGGTTTGCTTCCGTTCTATGCCCTCGTCCAGACTTCCGACGGTCTCGAATATCGCACGCAAACGCAGTGGGTTCGCCTGGCGGATGGGCCGTAATTTCGCGGCGCGTGGCCGCCCATCGGACCATTTGTTTCATCCCCCGGCTTGACCCTCGCGGCAAAAATCAGTTTGATTTAGGGGGACATCTTTTATGAGTTCACCCAAATCTCCGCTCGATGAGTTGCGCATCGAGCGCCGCCCGGCGCAGCCATCCTCGTTCAAACCGTGGATGGTTGTCGTTGGGGTGCTGGTGTTGCTGGCCCTGGGCGCGGCGATTTGGTGGCATCCACAGGCCGGCGCCATCGCCGTGCGCACGGCGGTCGCGCGCGATGCAATGGACGGCAACGCCGATCACACGGTGTTGAATGCCTCCGGTTACGTCACCGCCCGGCGGGCCGCAACCGTTTCCTCCAAGGTCACCGGCAAGGTTACGGAAGTGCTCATCGAGGAGGGAATGAAAGTGAAGGCAGGCCAGGTTCTGGCGCAGCTGGACGACTCCAACGTCAAGGCCAGCCTCGACGTGGCCGTGGCCCAACTGGCGTCGGCGAAAGCGGCGCTGGCGGAAACCGGGGCGCAACTCAAGGACGCCGACCAGGAATTTCAGCGCACCACCGAGCTGGCCAAACAACACATTGCGTCGCAGGCCGACCTGGACCTGGCCGAGTCGAATGCAAACGCGTTGCAGGCACATCTGGCCCAGCAGAAACTCGACATCATCGTCGCGGACCGCCAGGTGGCGGAATGGCAGCAGCAAATGGACGACATGATCATCCGCGCGCCGTTTGACGGCGTGATCACCACCAAGGATGCACAGCCGGGCGAGATGATTTCGCCGGTCTCGGCCGGCGGCGGCTTCACCCGCACCGGCATCGGGACGATCGTGGACATGAAGTCGCTGGAAATTGAAATTGACGTGAACGAAAGCTACATCAACCGGGTCGAGCCGGGCCAGCCGGTTGAAGCCACGCTGGATGCGTACCCCGACTGGAAAATTCCCTGCAAGGTCATCGCCATCATCCCGACCGCCGACCGTGACAAATCCACGGTCAAGGTGCGCGTCGGGTTTGACCAGCTGGATACCCGCATTTTGCCGGACATGTCGGTAAAGGTGGCGTTCCATGATACGGGCGCCACGGCGGCGGGCCACGCGGTGATGGTGCCCAAGGATGCGGTCCTCAGTCGCGACGGACGCGACGTGGTGTTTGTCATCCAGGATGGCCATGCCGAACGCCGGGCCATCACCGTCATCGACACGCAAAACGACAATTCCGTGCTGAGCGCGGGCGTGTCCGCCGGCGAAAAAGTCATCGTAAACGCGCCGGCCGGTTTGCAGGACGGCATGGCCGTAAAGGAAACCAAGTTATGAGTGAAGACAAAGCCGGTCCCGGCCCGCTGGTGCGGGTCGAGGGCGTGGAAAAAGTTTTCCATCGCGGTTCGGAGGACATCCACATTCTGGCGAACCTGAATTTGCAGGTTCCAGCCGGTGAATTCCTTGCGTTGATGGGACCGTCGGGTTCCGGCAAGACCACGCTCCTGAATCTGATCGGCGGCCTCGACCGGCCGACCAAAGGCTCGGTGACGGTCGCCGGCGAACGCCTGGATCAATTATCCGACCGCGCGCTCGCGGCCTGGCGCGCGCGGCACATCGGCTTTGTCTTCCAGCTCTACAATCTGATGCCGGTGCTGACGGCGGAGCGGAACGTGGAGCTGCCGTTGCTGCTGACGCACCTGTCGAAGGCCGAGCGGAAGAAACATGTGGAAACGGCGCTGGCGGTCGTCGGCCTGTCGCATCGCGCCGGGCATTATCCGCGAACCCTGTCCGGCGGTGAACAACAGCGCGTCGGCATCGCGCGCGGCATCGTCACCGACCCGACCCTGCTGCTGTGCGACGAACCCACCGGCGACCTCGACCGGAAAGCCGGCGATGAAATTCTGAATCTGCTCCAGTCCTTGAACCGCGAGCACAACAAGACCATCGTGATGGTCACCCACGACCCGCATGCCTCGGCCCGCGCATCGCGGACGGTTTATCTCAACAAGGGCCAGCTGACCAACGAACCGGAGAAATGAAATTTCTTCACCTCATCTGGTGCAACCTGAAGCGGAAGAAATTGCGCACATCGTTGACGCTGCTTTCGATTGTCGTGGCGTTCATCCTGTTCGGTTTCCTGTCCGCCATCCAGCAGGCGCTGGTGGGCGGGGTGGCGCTGGCGGGCGCGGACCGGTTGATTGTCCGGGAAAAGGTTTCCATCATCAATCTCCTGCCGGTGAGTTACGAGGCGCGCATGGACCGGATTCCCGGCGTGGATTTCGCCACGCACCAGACCTGGTTCGGCGGCATTTACCAGGACCCCAAAAATTTCTTCATGCAAAACCCCGTTGAGCCGGAAAAATTTTTGAAGATCCACCCGGAAATCATCCTGCCGCCGGACCAGGAGCAGACCTGGCTGACCACGCGGACGGGAGCGATTGTCGGCCGCCGGACGGCGGAACGGTTTCAGTGGAAGATTGGCGATCAGGTGCCGATCCGGTCCACCATCTGGTCGCTTCCGGATGGCAACCGGACCTGGACCTTTGACATCGTGGGCATCTACGACGGGAAGGACAAAGGCACCGACACCACGCCGCTGTTTTTCCGGTACGATTATTTCGACGAAGCGCGGCAATACGCCAAGGGGCAGGTCGGCTGGTACACCATTCGCATCAAGGACCCGACCCAGGCCGCGGAAGTCGCCAAACGGGTGGATGCGGAATTTGAAAATTCGCCTTCCGAAACCAAAACCGAGCCGGAAGGCGCCTTCATTCAGGCCTGGGCCAGTCAAATCGGCAATATTGTCTTCATGGTCGCGGCGATTTTGAGCGCGGTGTTCTTCACCATCCTGCTGGTGACCGGCAACACCATGGCCCAGGCGGTGCGCGAGCGGACGGGCGAACTCGGCGTGCTCAAAGCCATCGGCTTCACCAACGGACAGGTGCTGGCGCTCGTGCTCGCCGAGTCGTGCCTGTTGACCGTGCTCGGCGGGGCGATGGGTCTGGGGCTGGCCTGCGCGATCACTCCCGTCCTGGCCCGAAACCTGGCCGGCCTGTTGCCCCTGTTCTATTTTCCCGCGCATGATTTGCTGATCGGAGCCGGCCTCAGCCTCGCGCTGGGCCTGGTCACGGGAATCTTTCCCGCGCTCCAGGCGATGCGCCTGCGGGTGGCGGACGCTTTAAGACGAATGTGAAATGAAAATGGCCATAACAAACTGTTTCAACGGTAGGGCGCGTCACTCCGTGCGCGCCGACCTCCGGCGAATCCCAAACGGCGCGCAGGGAGTGACGCGCCCTACTTAGGATTGATTATGGCCGGCCCCATCAATTGGTTTTCGCAAATCGCCTCGATCACGAAGTTCGGGTTGCTGAGCCTCCCGCAGCGGCGCGGGTCGGTCGCGGCCACGGTCATCGGCATCGCCGGCGTGGTGGCCGTGCTCGTGGGCGTGCTGTCCATCGCGGCCGGGTTCCGCCATGCCATGGCCGCTTCCGGGTCGCCCGACGGCGCGATCATCTTGCGCAGCGGCGCCGACAGCGAAATGGTCAGCGGCTTTGGCCGCGACGAAACCCGGGTCATCGCCGACACGCCGGGGATCGCGCGCACGGCCCAGGGTCCGCTCGCGTCCGCGGAATTGTTTGTCATCATTGACCTGCCCAAGCGCTCGACCGCCACGGACGCGAATGTTCCGCTGCGCGGGGTGGAACCCGCCGCGTTGCTGGTGCGCGACCATCTGAAAATCGTCCGGGGCCGGATGTTCGAGTGGGGCAAGGATGAAGTCATCGTCGGCAGCGGCGCGGCCCAGGAATTCGCCGGGCTGGACATCGGCTCCAACATCCAGGTGGGCCGCTATCAGTGGCCGGTGGTGGGCATCTTTTCGGCCAATGGCGGCGCCGCGGAATCGGAAATCTGGACGGACGCCAAGGTGTTGCAGGCCGCCTACCACCGCGGCGACTCGTTCCAGTCCATGTATGTGAAACTGGATTCACCGGGGTCGTTCCAGGGATTCAAGGATTCGCTCACCTCCAATCCGCAGCTCAGCGTCCAGGTCACCCGGCAATCCGATTATTATGCCCAGCAATCCGAAACCATGACGCGGCTGATCACGACGCTCGGTTTTCTGATCGCGTTTTTGATGGCCGTGGGCGCGGTGTTCGGCGCCCTGAACACGATGTACAGCGCGGTGTCGGCGCGCACGCGGGAAATCGCCACGCTGCGGGCGCTCGGCTTCGGCGGCGGCGCGGTCGTCGTCTCGCTCATGCTCGAATCCCTGCTGCTGGCGCTGGTCGGCGGCGTCATCGGCGGCGGGCTGGCCTATCTCGCCTTCAATAATTTCCACACCTCAACCATGAATTTTCAAAGTTTCAGCCAGATTACGTTCGCCTTCCGGGTCACGCCGCAACTGCTGGTGCGCGGGGTGATCTGGGCCGCGGTCATCGGTTTGATTGGCGGATTGTTCCCGGCCATTCGCGCCGCGCGCCTGCCCATTGCGTCGGCGTTGAGGGAATTGTAAAAAAGAAATGGCGAACGGGCTTTCCGTTTGCCTTTCGTCGTAGCGGCGCCCGGTGAGCGTCGCAAATTGTGCGGCGGTCATAGACCGCCGCTACAAATAAATCCCGGAGCACTCCGGGCTTCGCGGTCAAACTTCCTTTAACGCCCGGTTCATCCGTTCGATGGCTTCGTCAATCTCCGCATGGTTTTTGAATCCGACGACCACTGCGTCAATGTCGCGGCAGGCCATGGCATAGCGGATGGATTTCTCGCGGTCAGCCGGGTCGTTAAACGTACCATTGCCGCAGATCTTCATGCCAATCACGCCGCGACCCTTCTCATGCATGGTTTTGATCTGCTGCATCACCGGGGCGATGTCGTTGCGTTGGGCGCCCCAGGCAGATGCTTCATTGTCAATGTAACTGCCCTGGGGGTTGACGCGGACCAGATGCACCTCGCTCCAATCCAGGGCGACGGCCGCACGCAAGGCGGGCAGGCTGTGGCAGGAAACGCCCTTGGCCCGGATCCATTTCCGGTCCTGGGCCTCGTTGAAGGCATCCATGACCCGCTTCCATTCGTCGGTCCACGTGCCGCGCGTCATGCAATGAACGAGCAGGCTGTCAATGTAATCGGTGTCCAGCGTTTTACGGTGATGATCAATCACCCCTAGCACGTCCTCCGGACGCCCGTCCATCTTGGACTGGATGAAAAGTTTTTCCCGCGGCAACCCCTTGACGGCGGCGGCAATCAAACCAAAGGTCCGGTACGATTCGGAGGTGTCAATGTAGGTAATCCCACGGTCATAGGCATGGTGAATGAGATCGGTGAACGCGTCCTTGCCCCCGGCGGTTTGAATGTGCCCGTTGTCGCTGCCGGTGCCAATCCCCAGCCGGCTCAGCTTGATGCCGGTCTTGCCCAGGGTCACCTGATCCGTGGCGGTGCGGGTGACGGCGGGACCGGCAGCGGCGCTGGTTTCACCCCAGGCCCACGGCGAGAGCAGCATCGTGCCCGCCAGGGCGGTGGAGGTTTTGAGAAAATCACGGCGATTTAATCCGTTACGGTTTGAACGTGGGGGTTTCATAAAAATTTCCTTTCCGGTTTGCAGCTGGGTTGGGGACGGCTCAACGCGAGCCGCGATGAAATGCGGCTGCCTGATAGAAAGGCGGCCTTGCGCATGGGTTACAAATAACACCGGCGCAGGAAATTGCAACTGCGATTTGGACCCGCCACCGGAGGTTGAGGGGAGGCTGGGATGATCAAAAAGGCGAACGGATTTCCGTTCACCTTTTTGCGTTAACAGCGCCCGGTGAGCGCCGGAAATTCAGCGGCGGCCACAGACCGCCGCTGCAGTTTAATAGCGGTAATGCTCGGGCTTGTAAGGCCCTTCCAGCGGCACGCCAAGGTAGTCGGCCTGCTTCCTGGTGAGCTTGGTCAGCTTCACGCCGATGCGGTCGAGGTGCAGCCGGGCGACTTCCTCGTCCAGCTTCTTGGGCAGACGATAAACGCCGACCTGGTTGGTGTCGCGTTTGGCCCACAGGTCCAGCTGCGCGAGGCATTGATTGGTGAAACTGTTGCTCATCACAAAACTCGGATGGCCGGTGGCGCAACCGAGGTTCACGAGGCGGCCTTCGGCGAGCAGATAAATCGTGCGGCCGTTGGGCAGCACGTACTTGTCATACTGCGGCTTCACGTTGATTCGCTTCACGCCCTTGAGTGCGTTCAACCGGTCCACCTGAATCTCGTTGTCGAAGTGGCCGATGTTACACACGATGGCCTGGTCCTTCATCTTGAGGATGTGCTCCAGCGTGATGACATCGCAATTGCCGGTGGTCGTCACATACAGATCGCCTTCGCCGAGGGTGTCCTCAAGGGTCGTCACCTCGAAGCCTTCCATGGAGGCCTGCAGCGCGTTGATGGGGTCAATCTCGGTCACAATCACGCGCGAGCCGAAGCCGCGGAGCGAATGCGCGCAGCCTTTGCCGACGTCGCCGTAACCGCACACGACCGCGACCTTGCCGGCGATCATCACGTCCGTGGCGCGCTTGATGCCGTCGGCGAGCGATTCGCGGCAGCCGTAGAGGTTGTCGAACTTGGACTTGGTGACGGAGTCATTGACGTTGATGGCGGGCACAAGCAGTTTGCCCTGCTCGAGCATTTGATAAAGCCGATGCACGCCGGTGGTGGTTTCCTCGGAAACACCCTTCCAATCCTTCACGACCGTGTGCCAGAAACCGGGGCGTTCCTTCGCCACCTTTTTCAACAGCGCCTTGATGACGGCGACTTCGTGGTTGTCGCTGGGCGTGTTGACCCAGTCACTGCCGTTTTCGAGTTCATAACCTTTGTGGATGAGGAGCGTGGCGTCGCCGCCGTCGTCCACGATGAGTTGCGGTCCGAGGTTGCCGGGGTGGGTGAGCGCGTTCAATGTGAACTGCCAGTATTCCTCGAGGGTTTCGCCCTTGTGCGCGAACACGGGAATGCCCGCCTTCGCGATCGCGGCGGCGGCCTGGTCCTGGGTGGAGAAGATGTTGCAACTGGCCCAGCGCACGGACGCCCCGATGGCCACGAGCGTTTCGATGAGGATCGCCGTCTCGATGGTCATGTGCAGCGAACCGGTGATGCGCACGCCCTTGAGCGGCTGGGTCGCGCCGTATTTTTTGCGGATGGCCATGAGGCCCGGCATCTCATACTGGCAGACCTCGATGGTTTTGCGCCCCCATTCGGCGAGGGAAAGGTCCTTGATGGCGTAATCATGTTTGGCCGCGCCGTTGCCGTTCGCGGCCCTGGCGGCTTTTTGACGAGAGGGAGACAATTTTACTTTTTGCATAGTTTTCAGTTTCAAGATTCAAGTTTCAAGTGAGAGCTTTCACCCGTCCAATGGCGCGAATCAATCCTTGCAACATAGAGGCAATTTCCTTGCACTCGCTGACAAAATGATCCGCGTCAGTCTTCTTTAAGATTTCGAGTTTGGCCGCAATATAGCACTGGGTTCGAAGCTCTGCCGCCGAACCCTTGGCAATGCGAAGAAAGCGAATGTAATCAAGTTTGCTGTCGCGTTCCGAGCCTTCCGCAATGTTGGAAGGAATGGAAAGTGCCGCGCGCTGCATCTGGTCGCGAACAAAATACTCGCGCGTTTTGGCAAGCGTCCGGCTGACTTCAACCGCCAAACGACAGCCGCGCTTCCACACTTCCAAATCTTCAAACGAGTGATAAGCCATACCAAAATTTCAAGTGATCAAGTTGGAAGTTTCAGGCTGACGAAATCCGCTTTTCTTGAAACTTGAATCTTCAAACTTGAAACTCATATTTTCAAAGCACGCCTGAGGTCCTTGACCTTGTCGGTTTTTTCCCAGGTGATCGCGGGATCGCTCTTGCCGAAGTGACCGTAGTTGGTGGTCCGGGCATAAATCGGCCGGAGCAGGTTGAGTTGTTTGATGATGTCAGCGGGCTTGAAGCTGAACACCTCGGCCACCGCCTTTTCAATGGCTTCATCGCTGACGATGCCGGTGCCGAAGGTGTTCACACAGACGGAGACCGGATCGGGATAGCCGATGGCGTAGGCAAACTGGATTTCCGCGCTCGTCGCCAGGCCCGCCGCCACGATGTTCTTGGCCACATAACGGCCCATGTAGGCCGCGCTGCGATCCACCTTCGAAGGGTCCTTGCCGCTGAAGGCGCCGCCGCCGTGACGGCCCATGCCGCCGTAGCTGTCCACGATGATTTTCCGCCCGGTCAATCCGGTGTCGCCCTGCGGTCCGCCCACCACGAACCGGCCGGTCGGGTTGATGAGAAACAGCGTCTTTTTGGTGAGCAAACGCTTCGGCAAAACTTTTTTTATGACTTCCTCGATGCAAAATTCCTCGATGGTCTTGTGTTGCACATCGTGCGCGTGTTGCGTGGAGATGACGACGTTGGTGATGGCCACCGGCTGATCGTTCACATAGCGGACGGATACCTGGCTTTTGGCGTCGGGCCGCAGCCACGCGACCTTGCCGCTCTTGCGGATTTTGGTCAGCGCGCGGCCCAGCTTGTGGGCATACATGATGGGCGCGGGCATCAGTTCGGGCGTTTCCGTCGTTGCGTAACCAAACATCAATCCCTGGTCGCCGGCGCCCTGCTCGGCCTTCTTCTTGCCGACCGCCTTGCGCGCATCCACGCCCTGGGCGATGTCCGGCGATTGCGACGTGATGGCATTCATGATGAGCACCTTGTCGGCGTGAAACACGTCGTCCTCGTGCGTGTAGCCGATGTCGCGGATGGCCTGGCGCGCGATGGCGTTGAAGTCGAGCTTGGCCTTGGTGGTGATTTCACCGCCGACGACCACGAGGTTGCTCTTGGCGTAGGTTTCACAAGCCACGCGGCTGTGCCGGTCCTGCGCCAGACAGGCGTCCAGCACATAATCAGAAATGGTGTCGCAAACCTTGTCCGGATGGCCTTCGCCGACGGACTCCGAGGAAAATATGAAGTTTTTGCTCATGGCTAAATTTATTCAAATGTCATATTGACGTATCAAGATAAGATGATATATAAGATTTTAAGCGCGTCAACTGGTTTCGTGAAAAAAATACAGCGCGCCCCATATACGATGTCATCGGCTCTGAAATCGCTCCGGGCTTTGTCCGACCCAACGCGCCTGCGCATGGTGGCGCTGCTGGAGCGCGAGGAATTGTCGGTCAACGAATTGCAGGAGGTCACGCGGCTGGGCCAGTCGCGCATCTCCACGCATCTGGGCCTGCTGCAGGACGCCGGGCTGCTGCAATCGCGGCGCGAGGGCAAGCGGACGTTTTACCGGGCGAACCCGGCGGCTGACGGCTCAGCGCGCGAGCTGATCCAACTGGCGATTCGCGGCGCGAAGGAACTGCCCGAATCCGGCGGCGACCAGATCAATCTCAAACGCATTCTCGCCCGCCGCCGTGAACAGGCGCAGGTTTATTTCAACCAGATTGCCGGCCGCTTTGACCGCGTTTACGGCCCGGGCCGTTCGTGGCCGGCGTTCGGGCATCTGCTGTTGCGGATTCTGCCGCCGCTGGTCGTGGCCGACCTCGGCGCGGGCGAAGGCCTGTTGAGCGAACTGCTGGCGCGCCGTTGCAAAAAGGTCATTGCCGTGGACAACTCGGAAAAGATGGTGGCGTTCGGAGCGGCCAAGGCAAAAAAGAACGGGCTGAAAAATCTGGAATTCCGTTTGGGCGATCTGCAGAACCCGCCGATTGAACCGGGCGGCGTGGATCTGGTGATTTTGAGCCAGGCCTTGCATCACGCCGAGGTGCCGGCCGAGGCAATTGCCGCCGCCCACAAAATTCTCCGGCCGCGCGGGCAGATCATGATCCTGGATTTGCTCCAGCACAACTTCGAGAAGGCGCACGAACTTTACGGCGACCGCTGGCCGGGATTTGCCGAGAGCGATTTGCATCGCTGGCTCGACGACGCCGGCTTCAAGAAGATCGACATCAGCGTGGTGGCCCGCGAGGAACAGCCGCCGCATTTCCAGACCATCCTGGCCGGCGCGGAGAAGAAGTAAATACCTCCCATGCGGCGTGGTTGACGGAGGCCAGCTCTCATTTCCGCAGCGAAAAATCGGGGTGTTTTTCAGAACATTCAAAGGAATTGCCCGGTCAACGACCTTTTAAAATTATCTCGACTTCTGAAGAATCACCCATATAATAAGCCCGATTTAACCGGGGATTTTCGGGATTTTCCATGCATGTCCAACACTTCTGCGGCGACATCCAATCCCGACTGCAGGGAAACGGTGAAGCGAAAAAATTGACCTCACGGCCATCCGCAGGAGAAACCGGTCAAAAGCACTCTCCACGACCATGAAAAATTCATTTGGTCTGCAAAAAACACAATTCGCCGGGCTGGTCCGGCTCAAGCCTGAATTTCCGTCCGGAATTTTCCGCCGGCCGCTGCGGTGGCTGGCCACGGTGATCTGGTGCCTGACGCTGGGCGCAGCCGTCACCCCCGCAAACGCGGTCCCCGTGCAGTTGCTTTCGGCGCGAAACCCGTCGGTGCCGCTGCCCGCGGGCGGCGACAGCGAATCCGTGGCTCCGGTCATCAGTCCGGACGGCCGGTACGTGGTCTTTTCCAGCGAGGCCAACGACCTGGTGCCGGGCGGCAACAGCCAATTCGTGTTGAACGTCTATCTGCGCAATCGCACGTCCAACACCACGGTTCTCATCAGCCCCAGCATCAACAACCCCGGCGGAGGCAATGGCAATTCGATGCGGGGACAGGTTTCCACCAACGGACAGTTCGTCCTCTTCCAAAGTGATGCCAGCGATTTGGTGCCCAATGACACCAACGGCGTCACTGACATCTTTATGCGCAATCTGGTGACGGGAACCACCACTTTGGTCAGTGTCGCGCCCAATGGCAGCCCGGGCAACGGAGCTTCGACCGATCCCGTCATGACGCCGGACGGTCGTTACGTGGCATTCATCAGCAGCGCAAACAACCTGGCGTCAAATTTATATCCTGCGACAAATGGAGTCGTGCCGGATCAAAATGGCATCCCGGATGTGTTCGTGCGCGATATGGTCCTGGGATCGAACTATCTGATCAGCGTGGGGGCGACGGGGCCGAATGCCATCATGGCCACGCCGGTCATCACGCCGGACGGCCGGTACGTGGCGTTTTTCAGCACCGCAATCAATCTGGCGCCGGGGGGACCGACCATTACTCCAGGCGAAGTGTATGTACGAGACCGGCTCGCAGGCACCACCATCTGGGCCAGCACCAACGCTGGCACAATTATATCGAACAATCCTTACCTGACCATCGGTATTTCCTACCACCCACGGCTGAGTGATGACGGTCGGTATGTGGCTTTCAAGATTAACTCGACAAATAGTTCCCCAATTTATTTTATCGGCGCCATAATCCTGCTGTACGATTCGGCCACGGCCACCACCACGATGATCAACTCCAACGGTCTCGGAGGAGGAATCACCCTTGATGACGGTTTCGGCCCCGAAATAACCCCTGATGGCGGCTATGTGGCTTATGTCCAGCATGAAGGCGCCAATTTCCCCCCGGGCTATTCCAGCGTTCATGTGTGGGACGTGCTGGGTGCGATGGACACTTTGGTCAGCGACCCCGGCGTCAATGGCACGATCACCACAACTTCGCAGCAACCCGTGCTCAGTGCGGATGGCTGGTTCGTGGCGTTTCTGAGCAACGCCACAAATTTGGTGGACGACCCCGTCACCAATGGATTTCACATCTATCTGCGAAATTTCCTGGAGGGCAGCCTGCAGTTGGTGGATGAGGACACCAACGGCACTGGCTCGACGGATGAACAACTGGCTTCAATCAGCCTGAACAGTTATGGCCGATATGTTGCCTTTGACAGCCCGGACGGCAGTCTGGTGAGCGGGGACAACAACCATGCCAGCGATGTTTTCGTGCAAGACCTGTTTTGGAACACGACGCAATTGATTTCAAAACGGGATGCGACGGTCATCCCGCAGACCGGCGATAATTCCGGTTTGTCGCAGGTGTCCGTCAGCACGAACGGGCAGTGGGTGGCCTATGCCAGCGAGGCGGACGATCTGGTGACCAACGACACGAACAATCTGCCGGACATATTTGTTTACGACCTGCTGGCGGGTACAACCACGCTGGTCACCACGGGATCGGCCGGCGGCCCGGCTTTGGGTGGCCCCTCATTGAACCCGGTAATCAGCGGGGAGGGACGTTACGTGGTGTATCTCAGCGAGGCAACCAACCTGGTGGCCGGCCAGGGCATTACCACCAGCATCAACGTGTTTCGCCATGATCTACAGACCGGCAACACCGTCCTGGTCAGCGTCAGCACCAATGGCGTTGACGGCGCCAACGGCGATTGCTCCGATCCGGTCGTCAGCCAGGACGGACGGTATGTGGCCTTTTGGGGTCCGGCCTACAATCTGACTCCCGGCTTCTTGAACACAGGAAATTCATACACGTATTGGCGCGATACAACCGCGGGAATCACCGTGGCTTTAACCAATGCAGTTTTGACTCCCGGATATTCCATTTTCTCCCCCTCGCTGAGTGGGGATGGCCGTTATGTGGCTTATTCCAGCGATTCAGGCTTCTCGTCGCCACAGGTGAGAGTCTGGGACAGTCAACTGGGAATGGATATTTACACGAATCGCACGGGTACTGTGACCAATGCGGTGCTGAACGCTGGCGGAACACGCGTGCTGTACAGTGAATCCGGGGTTGGCGCGCTCGTGGATGATGTGCTGACGGGAACCAATATCGTCTCATTCAATTACCCGTTCATGTTGTGGAGTCATGACGGCTGGAGTGGAGACGGGCGATATCTCACCTTTGTGGCGCAGACCAATGGCGCTTCCGGCACGAACATTTATCTGTGCGACCTGCAGACGCAGGCCTTGACGCTGGTCAGCTCCAATTACACCCCGATCACCATCAGCGGCAGCAATTACGATTTGCCGGTCATCAGCGGTGACGGCCGGTTTGTGGTGTACCGCAGCTACGCCACCGGCATCGTGCCCGGGGACCTCAACCCGGTTCCCAATGTCTATCGCTACGACCGTTTGCTCGGCACTAACAGCGACCTGACCGCCGGACAGGCGGGGTCGAGCCCGGTTTTGTGGGATTCAAAACCGGCGGTCAACGGCGATGGCGGAACGGTCGCCTTTTTGAGCCTGGGTTCGGGATTGGTGGCGGAGGACCTGAACCGCGTGCCGGATGCGTTTGCGTTTGCGCTGGACGTGGGGATGCCGCTGGACAGCGACGGCGACGGCATACCCGACTGGTGGATGATTCAGTATTTCGGGCATCCGACCGGTCAGGCTGGGGATTTGTCGCTGGCGCAGGATGACGCCGATGGCACCGGGATGTCGAATCTGAACAAATATCTCGCCGGCCTTAATCCCACCAACCCGGCATCGGTCTTTCGCATCACCTCCATCAGCCCGCAAGGGACAAACATGCTGATAAGCTGGCGGGCCGGGGGCGGACGAACCAATATTGTCCAGGCGGCCGCCGCCGTCAGTGGCCCTTACTCAAACATCAGTCCCAACATCCCGCTGCCTGGCTCCGGCGATGTGTTCACCAATTACTTGGATTCAACCGCGAATCCGTCATTGCGATTCTACCGGATAAAATTGGGACCGTAATTTGATTCGGACGTGGAAAATAGTGCCTCGACCTCATGAAAGCCACCAACCGAAAAAATGACGGGTTCACGCTGACCGAACTGCTGGTGGTGCTGGGCTGTCTCGCCCTGCTGGCGGCTACGCTGCTGCCCGCCCTGGCCGCCACCAAACTCAAGGAACTCAGCACCCAATGCCTGGGCAATCTCCGGCAGCTTGCCATGGCCGCATCCATTTACCAGACCGAGAATAAAAATATTCCCTATAATAGTGTTTCGCAGATTTGGTTCACGCCGTTGAACTCAGTGCAAAATTCGGGAGCGATTCACTTGTTGTGCCCGCTGGCTTCGACTCCTCCGGCTCCGAATATCGGGAATAACCAAGGCAACGCCAATCAAGCCTGGGCTTGGAATGTTCTTTCAGATCCGAACAATCCGACAAGCCCATGGGTTGTTACCAACGGTAGTTACGGCTTGAACGGATGGTTTTACCAATATAGCGGAAGCTACTTCCCAGGTTATGGATTGACTGGCCCATCAAGATTCTTTGGCTCGATTGCAATGGTAGCTCACCCACGGCAAACGCCTGTTTTTATGGACGCCTATTGGCCCGATCTTTGGCCATATAGCGACGGTCCGGATTATGCCGCTCAGTGGTATCCATACGATGAGCATGGTCGGGTGGGGGATAATACGCCTCCTAACAACGGCATGGCGCGGTGTTTTATGATGCGCCATGGGAACAGTCCTCCCTTGGCGGGTCCTCCGGGCTATGCCATGAGCCACTCGGTCAAGCAGATGCCCGGCGGCATCAATGTCAGCTTTGTGGATGGCCACGCGAGCTACACCCGACTGGATGATCTCTGGCTGCTCTATTGGAACCGGAACGCCGTGCCGACGCCGAGGCAATGAACCGGCAACCGCGCCAAATAAAATTGCCCAAGAGCGCCTCGAATTTATGAAAGCCGCCAATCAAAAATCTGCCGGGTTCACGCTGACCGAACTGCTGGTGGTGCTGGGCTGCGTCACCCTGCTGGCGGCAACGCTGCTGCCCGCCCTGGCCGCCACCAAACTCAAGGAACTCAGCACCCAATGCCTGGGCAACCTCCGGCAGCTTGCCATGGCGGCATCCATCTGTCAGACCGAGAATAATAGTATTCCTTGGTCAGGAGTTAATCAGCTTTGGTTCACGCCGTTGAATACAGCGCAAAATTCGGGAGCCCTTCACTTGTTATGCCCACTGGCCGTGAAGACTCCGACTCCGAACGTCGGGAATTACCAGGGCAAGGCAGATACATCCTGGGCCTGGAATGTGCTTTCAAACCCGAATAATCCGAACAGTGGAAACGTTCTTACCAATGGTGGTTATGGCATGAACGGATGGCTTTACCAATGGAACGGCGCCTTGCAAAGTGTCGCAGGCGGCTGGCTACCAGCTGGTGCAGGAACGAATTTCTTTGGCTCAACCGCGACGGTGAGTCACCCGTCGAAAACTCCTGAATTCATGGATGCCTATTGGCCCGATCTTTGGCCATATGCAGCCGGTCCGGATTATGCCCCTCAGTGGTATCCATACGATGGGGGGAATCTGGCGGCGAATAATACGCCTGTTTACTCTGGTATGGGGCGATGTTTTATGATGCGTCATGGGAACAGGCCTCCCTTGGCCGGCCCACCACACTATGCCGTTAGCCACGCGGTCAAGCCGATGCCCGGCGGTATCAATGTCAGCTTTGTGGATGGCCATGCGAGCTACACCCAACTCGATGATCTCTGGCTGCTCTACTGAAACCGGTACGCCGTACCACAGCCGCGGCGATAAGCCAAGGCCCACTCCTGACAAATCCGCGAGAGCGCCTCGAATTTATGAAAGCCGCCAACCGAAAAACTGCCGGGTTCACGCTGACCGAACTGCTGGTGGTGCTGGGCTGCGTCACCCTGCTGGCGGCAACGCTGCTGCCCGCTCTGGCCGCCACCAAACTCAAGGAACTCAGCACCCAATGCCTGGGCAACCTCCGGCAGCTTGCCATGACGGCGTCCATTTACCAGACCGAGAACAAGAATATACCCTGGCAAGCCGCTGATCAGCTTTGGCTCACGCCGTTGAACACAGCGCAAAATTCAGGAGCCGTTCACCTGTTATGCCCGCTGGCTTCGACCCCTCCGATTCCGAATGTCGGAAATAACCAAGGCAAGGCCAATCAAGCCTGGGCTTGGAGTGTTCTTTCAGATCCGAACAATCCGGCAAGCCCATTGGTTGTTACCAACGGTAGTTACGGCTTGAACGGATGGCTTTACCAATGGAGCGGTCCCTTGCAAGCTGCTGGTAGCCTTTGGTTGTCACCTAATGCGGGGACAAATTTCTTTGGCTCCACTGCAATGGTAGCTCACCCCCGGCAAACGCCTGAATTTATGGACGCCTATTGGCCCGATCTTTGGCCCTATCAAAACGGTCCGGATTTTGCCGCTAATTGGTATCCTTACGATATGCATGAGTTTGCAGGGGATAACACGCCACCATATAATGGCATGGCACGGTGTTTCATGATGCGCCATGGGAACAGGCCTCCCTTGGCCAGCCCTCCGGGCTATGCCATAAGCCGTGTTGTTAAGCCGATGCCCGGCGGCATCAATGTCAGCTTTGTGGATGGCCATGCGAGCTACACCCGACTCGATGATCTCTGGCTGCTTTATTGGAATCGGTACGCCGTGCCGGTGCGGAGGGAATGAACCGTGAGGGGCTTGCGCCATCGCGACAGCGTCTTGGAGTGCGGCAGCCCTCTGCCGCTTTTTTCTATCCGCTGCAAGGGCGATAGCGCCAGTGGACTGGCGCACTCCAAAAACCTGACGGTCACTCCGCCGGTTCATGCAGAAAACACAGGCCCGGCGGCGCGCCGGAGGATCAACCGCCGAACTTCCAGGCCATTTTGGCGGGCGGAGAAAAATAAAATTCGCGCGAAGACCGCGAAGTTTACGAAGAAATACTTTCACCTTCGCCGCCTTCGCGTCCTTCGCGCGACCATCATCCAGTTCAGCTCACGATTAAGTTCACCAGTTTCTTCGGCACAACGATGACTTTCCTGATGGTCTTGCCGGCGATAAAGAGTTGCACCTTCTCCGAAGCTTTGGCGGCGGCTTCCAGCGCGGCGTTGTCGGCATTGACCGGCACCTTGATGACATCGCGCAGTTTGCCGTTCACCTGCACCGGAATTTCGATCTCGCTTTCAATAAGGAGGGCCGCATCGAATTTCGGCCAGGGCGCATAAGACAAGGCTGAAGGCTGAAGGCTGAAGGCTGAATCCATTTTGGACCAAAGCTCTTCGGCCAGGTGCGGGGCGAACGGCTGGAGCAAGATCAGGAAATCGCGCAGCACGGAAACCGGCTTCGTTTCCCAGGTCATCGCTTCGTTCACAAACACCATCAATGCCGAAATCGCCGTGTTGAAGCGCAGGCCATCCAGGTCTTCGGTCACCTTCTTGATGCAGGCATGCAGCGCTTTCAACTGGGCCGGGGTCGCCGCCACCTCCTTGATGGCCGGATTTAATTTAATCAAACTCAACAGCTTTGTAGCCGCGTTTGTCAAAACGCGGGAGTCCGCGGATTCACATCCGCGGCTACCGGTTCCGGCGGTGGTCTCCGCCTGCTCAAATTTCGTTTCGCTCTCCTCATCCACGAACAACCGCCACACGCGGCCCAGAAAACGATAGACGCCCTCGACGCCCTTGGTGCTCCACGGCTTTACCATTTCGAGCGGGCCCATGAACATTTCAAACAGGCGCAACGCGTCCGTGCCGAAGTCCTTCATGACGTCATCGGGGTTCACGACGTTGCCACGGGATTTCGACATCTTTTGCCCGTCTTCACCGAGAATCAGGCCTTGATTGACGAGCTTGAAGAACGGTTCCGGCGTCGAGACCTGACCGAGATCGAAAAGCACCTTGTGCCAGAACCGTGCGTAAAGCAGATGAAGAACGGCATGTTCGGTGCCGCCGACGTACAAATCAACGCCGGGCGTTTGTAGCGGCGGTCTGTGACCGTCGCTGACATTTTCTGGAGTATGGCGGCGGTCACAGACCGCCGCTACAGAACCCATCCAATATTTTTCGGCTTCCTGGCTGACAAAGGCGGTGGAATTTTTGGAATCGAGATAACGGAGATAATACCAGCACGAACCGGCCCATTGCGGCATCGTGTTGGTCTCGCGCGTCGAACCATCCGGCAGGTTCACCCAATCTTTGGCTCGGGCAAGCGGTGGTTCGCCGGTGGCGGTCGGTTTGTAATCAGTCAATTCCGGCGGCAATACAGGCAACGCGGATTCGGGCAGGGCTTCGTGGTAAAGATTTCCGGCGGCATCACGCTTCCAGACAATCGGGAACGGCTCGCCCCAATAACGCTGCCGGCTGAACAGCCAGTCGCGCAATTTGAAGTTGACCGTTCTTTTGCCGAGGCCTTTGGCTTCGAGCCAGCCGGTGATTTTCTTTTTCGCGTCGGGCGTCGGCAAACCGGTGATGGAAATTTCTGGTCCGGTCGAATTCACCGACGTGCCTTCGCCCGCAAAACATTCCGGGGAGCGCACGCCTCCGGCGTGTGAGTTTCCGCGTCTCGCGGAAACTGCATCCGGCGAGACGCCGGATGCGGCAGGCGGGACGCCCGCGCTACCCTTCCTGACGACTTCGAGAATCGGTAAATCGAATTTGGTGGCAAACTCGAAATCACGAGTGTCATGCGCCGGCACGGCCATGATGGCACCGGTGCCGTAGCTCGCCAAAACGTAGTCGGCAATCCAGATCGGAATTTTCTGGCCGTTAACCGGATTGATGGCGTAAGCGCCGGTAAACACGCCGGTCTTTTCCTTCGCGAGTTCGGTGCGTTCCAGATCCGATTTTTTGGCAACTTCAGTTTTGTATTTCGAAATGGCTTCGCGCTGTTCCGGCGTGGTGATCTGGTCAACGAGTTTGTGTTCCGGCGACAACACCATATAAGTCGCGCCGAAAAGCGTGTCGGGCCGCGTGGTGAAAACGCGGATGGTAGGGACGCCGCGCTGCGGCGTCCGGTCGTCGCAGCGCGACGACCCTACCACCTCAAAATTCACCTCCGCTCCTTCGCTCCGGCCAATCCAGTTCCGCTGCATTTCCTTGAGCGAATTTGGCCAATCAATAATCTCAAGGTCTTGCAACAAGCGTTCGGCAAATTCGGTGATGCGAAGCATCCATTGGCGCATCGGCTTGCGCACGACCGGGAAACCGCCCACTTCGCTTTTGCCATCCACAACCTCCTCATTGGCAAGCACGGTTCCGAGTTGTTCGCACCACCAAACCGGCTGCTCGCTGACGTAAGCCAGACGTTTGGAATCACGGTAGGCGCGGCGGCGGGATTCAATTTCCGCCGGGTAGGGCGGGCAGTCCTCTGCCCGCCGCTCTTGTGCGGATGGCGGCGCGCATGGAGTGACGCGCCCTACCTGAAGTTCTTTTGGATATTCCAGCAATTCAATCGGCTCGGCCTTGTTCGTTTCCGGATTGAACCACGAATTATAGAGCTTCAGGAAAATCCACTGGGTCCATTTGAAATAATCCGGGTCGGTGGTGTTCACTTCACGCGACCAGTCGTAGCTGAAGCCGAGCGATTGAATCTGGCGCTTGAACGTGGCGATGTTCGTCTCGGTGGTCTGGCGCGGATGCTGGCCGGTTTTGATGGCGTATTGCTCGGCGGGCAGGCCGAAGGCGTCCCAACCCATCGGATGCAGCACGTTGAAACCGAGCGCGCGTTTGTAACGGGCCAGGATGTCCGTGGCGGTGTAGCCTTCCGGATGGCCGACGTGCAGGCCCGCGCCGCTCGGATAGGGAAACATGTCGAGAATGTAAAACTTCGGGGGCAATTGCGCGGTGGCCGGCCGGCCGGAAAGTTTGTGCCGCTGGGCGAACGGATGGTTCGCCGGAATGTCTTCACCGGGATTAAAGGCGCGAAAGGACTGCTGCTGCTCCCAAAACTGCTGCCATTTGGGTTCAATCAAATGAAACGGATATTGCCTGCGGCTGCTCGACATAGAAACGGCATTTTGCCGTCCCCAGCCCAAAGTTCAAAGTCCAAAGTCACGGCTTCACGGCTTCAGACATGGGGGGCGCATCCCGGTTTCTTGCAGGGATAAATGCGCCGTCCGAGAATCCCAACGGGATTCCGTCTCAAAGCCCAGGGTTGCGAGGAATGAGCTACCCTGGGTCGTCGTCACCAAACATTCCCAACCGCAACGCGGTTGCGGCCATTCCGTGCCCGCAGGCCCATCACCTCGGCCGCAACGCCGTTGGCGTTGTTTCCATTTCTGGACGTGGACCCAAGGTAGCCCCGAAAAATCGGGGCAACCTTGGGCTGAAGGACACAATCCCTTCGGGATTGAACCGCCAGACTCAAAACTGAGACGCGCCCAGACAGGGGACAAGGGTGGACCTTGGACTCAAGACTTTGGACATTTCGTGGCCTGCCATACGAGCCGCAGCCCTTCGAGCGTCAGGTTCGGTTTTACGGCGGTAATTTCAGGCAGTTTTGACGCCATCAGCTTCGCGTAACCGCCCGTCGCCACGACCGGCAACTGATTCACCTTCAACTCGCGCTTTAGTTCGGCAATCAACTCGCGCACCAGACCGCGATAGCCATGCACGGCGCCGATGAGCATCGCCTGCTCCGTGCTTTTGCCGACCACCGTTTTGACTTCGTGGATTTTAATGCGCGGCAGCAGCGCCGTTTTCTCATGCAAATAATCCGTCATCGCCGCCAGGCCCGGCGCGATGATGCCTCCGGCGTAATGGCCGGCGCGATTCACGACGTCAAAGGTCACGGCCGTGCCAAAATCCACCACCACCACCGGCGCGCCAAAGTGATGCCGCGCCGCGACGGCGTTGGCCAGCCGGTCCGGTCCGATGGTTTTGGGTTTGGGATAATCGATGCCCAGGCCGCGCACGGTTTGGGGTGTGAGTTCGAGCGGGTTCAGTTTCCAAAGCTGGCGGAGGGCATGGCGGACCCGTGGCGTCACGCGCGGCACGACACTGCACAAAACCGCGCCGGCGATTTCCTTTGCGCCGACCAACCTGGCGACGCGCGCTTTGGCGTTGCTCCCGGACCATTCGTGCGTGGGGAGGTTGATTTGCCGCAACACCCGCCGGTCGTTGGCGAGGCCGACGTGCGTATGCGTGTTGCCAATGTCGAAAAGCAGAATCATAGCTTGTAGCGGCGGTCTGTGACCGCTGGAAATTTTTCCGGTTCAAATTGGCGACGGTCACAGACCGCCGTTACAGTTTTAAATTTTATTTTTCCAGCGTCACGTCGCCGCCGCTGATGCGTTCCAGATGGCCGTGCTCGGTGCGCAACAATAATTCGCCGCTCCCGTCGAGCGATTCCGCCCGGCCCTGAATGCGGCGGCTGCCGATTTGGATCGTCACGTTGCGGCCGATGGTTTGGCAACGAGCCTCCCACTCATCGGCCACCCCGGCGAATTGCCCGGCGGCCACGCGCCGGTAATCGTTGTCCAGTTCCTTTAAAATGGCCATGGCCAGATCCGCGCGCGAAATGGTTTTGCCCGCCTCGATTTTCAACGAGGTCGCCTGTTTGCGCAATTCCAATGGAAATTCCCCCGCGCCCAGGTTCACGTCCACGCCAATGCCGAGGATGACGTGTTTGACGCGGTCCAGTTCCGCGCTGAGCTCGGTCAAAACGCCCGCGACTTTTTTTCCGCCCAGAAGAATGTCGTTCGGCCATTTGATTTCGGGAGCCAGGCCGGTTTCGGCGTGGATGGCGCGGCACAGGGCGGTGGCGGCCACGACCGTCAGTTGCGTCGCTTCCTGCGGCCGCAACTCCGGCCGCAGCAGGACGGAAAACCAAAGCCCCTTGTAGGCCGGCGAAATCCATTTCCGCCCGAGGCGGCCCCGGCCTTTGGTCTGCGATTCGGCGAACACGACCACGCCTTCCTTCACCCCGTCGCGTGCCAGTTTTTCCACCACATCATTGGTCGAGGTCGTCTGCTCAAACACGCGGATGTCCCGTCCAATGATTTTGGTCTGGTACAGCCGCGCCAGCAAATCGTCGGCGTGCAGCACGTCCGGCACGCTGACGAGGCGGTAACCCAGGTGCGGGCCGGCTTCGATGTCGTAGCCGAGCCGGCGCAATTCCTCGATGTGCGCCCAGATGGCCGCGCGGCTGATGTGCAACTGCTCGGCCAGGTCCGCGCCCGATACGCCATCGGGATTCGCGCGCAACGCCGAAAGAATTTTTGTGTCGGTGGTCATGAAATCTCATTCTTAAAATCCAGACCCATGTCCACCGCGCGCGCCGAATGGGTGAGTGCACCGACGGAAATGAAATCCACGCCGCTCCCGGCGATGGCCTGGACGTTCGCCAGGGTGACGCCCCCGCTGGCCTCGGTTTGCGCGCGACCATTGATTTTTTGGACCGCGAGCCCCAATTGCACCGGGTTCATGTTGTCGAGCAGGATGCGGTCCGCGCCCGCGCCGGCAGCCTGACCGGCCTGCTCCAGCGTGTCGGCTTCGATTTCGATCTTCAACTGCGGGAATTTTTCGCGCGCACGCGCGACGGCGGCAGCGATGGCGTCGGGCTTTTCGTTTTGCAACGCGACGAGGTGATTGTCCTTGATCAAAACCATGTCAAACAAACCCAGGCGATGGTTTTTCCCGCCGCCGCAGGCCACGGCGTATTTTTCAAACCGCCGCCAGCCGGGCGTGGTTTTGCGCGTGTCAAGAATCTGCGCGCGAGTCCCCTGGATGGCGTCAACGAACCGGGCGGTGAGCGTGGCGATGCCGGAAAGCCGTTGAAGAAAATTCAGTGCCACGCGTTCGGCGCTCAAGAGCGCGCGGGCCGGGCCGGAAACGCGCAGCAAAATTTCGCCGGCCTTGACGGACTGGCCGTCCCGGGCCAGCCGCTCGATTTTCACCTGGGATGAAAGTTCGAGCCAGGCGGCTTCCGCGAAGGCAAGTCCGGCAACGACGAGCGGTTCGCGCGCGCGCAGCACGGCCGCGGCCACGGCGCTTTCCGGCACGGTCGCAAGCGTGGTGGCGTCACCGCTGCCGATGTCCTCGGCGAGCGCGAGCTGGACGGCGTGACGGATTTCTGATGCGGACAATTCCACGCCGCCAAGATGAAGGTGAAAGGAAAGGGGGAAAAGGAAAAAGGACGGTCCGTCGTTTGCGGACGGCGCACCGGGACTAATTGCCGGAAGCGAGGGAGAAAAACTCCCCGGCCAGCTGGTCCACATTTTCCGCCGCCACGGTGTTGGGCTGGGCGGCCAGCGCCAGCAGCGCGCCGTCCGGGCGCCGGATCAGAAAGATCTGGCCATGCTCAAATGTCCAGGTGAGCCGGCGGGGGGCCAGTCCCTGGCCGGCCAGCCAGGTCATGGTTTCCGCCAGTTGATGCAGGATTTTATCCAAATGTTCGCACGGACACGCTTCATCGAAGCTGTAACTCCGGCAGGTGGAATCCGGCAGGCGCAGGCCGCAAGCCAGTATTCCGGGCGCAATGGCGCCGGCCACAAACTGTTCCTGCTGGGTATCGTTCATGCGGACTGCGTCTGGCTGGCAGGAGTTTCCCCGGTGGTCGCCACCCGCACGAAGACCATGCGGTCGGCCCGGGTCTGCGCCACCGCCCGGCTGCCGGCCAGTTGAATTTCCAGCCGGTCAAAATATCCCAACGGCAACAACTGGCCAAAGGACACAGCCTGCTGCGCCACCTTCTGCAGGAGGGCCACCCGGGCAGGCACGTCCGGGCATTGCCAGACGTAAAGGGGATCGCCGGTGCCGGAACAAATCAAGGTCTCCTCCACGCGCGCAGCCAGATCGGACGCCGGAACGGAGGGGACCATCGCCGGTGCCGGCTCCGGCTCGGGCTGAGGCGCCGGCCCGGTGGCCGGCGGTTGCGCGGCCGCTGATTCGTCGCGCATCCGCGCGGCTTCCATGAGCAAAAATTCCCATTGCCCCTCGATAGTGCGCCGGGCCGGCAGTTCGAACGGGTGCAGTTGAAACTCGCCGCTGGGAATGGCCAGCAACTGGTAGAAGGCCGATTCACCAGCCGCGTCGCCCGCCTGGGCGTGAATAATCCGGCCGTCTTCAATGTAAACCCGGCCCCGCAACTGCTGGTTGTGGATTTCGAGGATGGACGAGTTGCGGCCGAGGCATTCCATTTGAATGACATCGTGCATGCCGACCCGGCGCAACACGCCCTGGAATCCTTCCCGGGGTGTCCAGGTGATCAATTCCTCCAGCATGATGAAGATGGATTTCAACCCATCGGGCGTGCGCGGTTTTTCAATGAACAATTCCGCGCCCTCGGCGAGGCAGGCGGAACGCTTTTCCTCGGTGGCGTTGGAGGTGATCACCGCCTTTTTCAGGTCCGGATGGCGCCGGTTGAGGATGTGGAGAAACTGGATGCCGTCCAGCATCGGCATGTTGACATCCGACACCACGAGATCGATTTTCAGGGTTTTCAGCATCTCCAGCGCCTGGTCCGCGGAGGAGGCGCAATGGATCTGCCAAGTGTTTTCGCCCAGAGCCACGAAGAAATCCCGAATCATGGCGAGAAAATCGCCATTATCGTCCACGAACAGGAGTTGATATTGTTTTGCCGGCGCGCTCACGTTTTATCCAGAAATTTGCCAGGGAATGCTGCAATTCCCGTACCGGGCATTAACCCTGTCCGGGACAAAACCCCGCCATTTGCCCCGGTTTTCAATTGAAGGCCGTCAGGGCGTCCTGGGCCGCTTGTTTCACAAAATGATCAGTGTCCCGGGCCGCGTCCGTCAGGATGGACTTCGCGCTCTTTTCCCGCAACTGCCCAAAGGCCGCCGCCGCCGCCAGCCGCAAATCACGGTCGGGGTCGCGGAGCAGGTCAGCCAGAATGGCAAAAGCGGCGTGCGCGGAATGGCCCGGCGGTTGCGCCGGGGGTGCGGGTGATGGCGGGGCGGCCGGGGCATCGGAAACCATGCTGCCCAGTTGTTCCATCAATTTGGTGGCGCTGTGCCGCACCCAGTATTCCCGGTGATTCAACGCGGTCTCAATTTCGGGCAGCGCCTGGCGGGCGCCCGCGGCTCTCAGCCAATGCCGGTCAATCTGCTGGAGCGAATTATTCGCGGCATTACGGACGGCGCTTTCGGTGTCCAGCAACGCGACCACCAGGGAATAAATCCCGCGCGCATCACCAATCCGGCCCAAAGCCATTGCCGCGCCCTCGCGCACATCGCGGTCCTTGTCGCGCAACGCCTGGCAAAGCCCATCCACGGCCGCCGCTTCACCCAGGGTGCCCAGGACTTTGACCGCTGACTGGCGCACTTCCCACGAGGAATCTCTCAGGGCCCGGATCAAGGCGGGCACGGCGCGTTTGCCGTCGCTCTTGGCGGCCGCTTCCACGGCTGCGGAACGGACACTGGCATTTTGGTCCTTCAACAACCGTTCCACGGCCTCGTAAGCGGAGGGATCGGCGAAACGCTCGAGCATTTCCAATGCTGCGAGGCGCACCGCCGGCATGCTTTTCCGGAGCGCCTCCAACAAGGGTTTGATGACGTTCCGGTCATCCATTTCGCCCAGGGCCTTGACCGCCTCCAAATGTTTGTCCGCCGGACCGTGCCGGAGCAACTCGACGAGCGGCCCGATGGCCTCGGTGCCCAGGGCCGCGACCTGGCGCAGTGTGCCCGTGGCCATGAGCTGCAACGCACGGTCCGTGTCGCTGTCCGGCTGCCAGCCCAATTGCTTCAAGCTCTGCAACGCGCGCGCCCGGACCGTCGGCTCAACATCCCGCAGCAGACGCACCAGCCAGTTCACCGCCTGCGCATCTCCCAGCTGGCCCAGCGCCTCGGCCGCCGCCGCGCGCGCCAGCGGAGCCGGGTCGCGCAACATTTGCATCAGGGGTTCGACGGCCCGCCGGTATTGAAACCGGCCCAATCCCCGGGCCGCGGCACTGCGGACGCCAGACTCCTCGTCCCTCAGGGCGAACAGCAGGGGCTCGACCGAATCCGAGTGCTCGGATTGCGTAAGCTTTTCGACAGTTGCCAGCCGGGTCTTTGGATTGCTTACCCGAAGCTGTTGATACGTCCACCACAACATAAATTCTGGCTGGAATGAAAGCGATTTCTGCGCCAACCAGCATTGAAAACACCCAAAAGAACACCGGAAAATACGTCGATTCCGGCAATTTTAAGCCGGTAAAGCAAGGTAATCAACCGGCTGGAAGAGCCGGTTTAAACTTCACCATCACGCAGTCCCTGCATCGCAGCGGGTGACCCTCTTTTATCGTCGCTCGACTCCGCCGCCGGGTTGTGGCAGCTTGCGAACATGGATGCGGACGAACGTGATATTTTTCACTTCCTCAAGTCATGGGGAGGCGGGTTCATCTCGGCGAAGGAGGTTTGCCGGCGGGCAGGCGGCAAACGGCGGTTCAATGATGAACCGGAATGGGCCAGGTCCGTGTTGCTCCGCATGGAGGAGCGCGGCATCCTGGAATCAGACGCCAACGGACATTTCCGCATCAAGCCGATCCGAAAACCCAAACACCACCAGGAAAAGGACGAAGCCACGGTCTCGGCGGACATCGCCAAAATTCTCCAGGAAAGCGGCGTCGAGGTGGAACAAACCATTGAAGAAGACAGCGGCATCGGGCCCGACGAGTATTACGATCAACTGTAATCGCCCCTGCGCGTCCCATGCTCGCCGCGCTTTTAACCACGCTGCTGTTTTCCATCTCCGCGATTTGCGGCCATCGCACGGCCACGCAAATCGGCGGGGTGGAAGCCAACTTCTGGCGCGCCGGCCTGGCCACCCTGTTTCTCGCCGTTTGGGCGAACACCTTCGGCCACGGTTTTGAAGGCGTCGCGTTCCCGGTTTTCGTTTTAAGCGGTCTGGCCGGGATCGGCCTGGGCGACAGCGGCTATTTTCAGGCCCTGCCCCGGCTCGGCAGCCGACGGACGGTTTTGCTCACCCAATGCCTCACGGCGCCGTTTGCGGTGGGCATCGAATGGTTGTGGCTCGGCACCGCGCTGAATCTGGCCGAATTATTTTGCATCACGGTCATCTTGACCGGCGTGGCCGTGGCGCTGGCGCCGAAGGAACACCTGGCCATTGCACCGCGCCAGCTGTTCGTTGGCATTCTGGGCACCGGGCTGGCCGCGCTCGGCGGCGCGCTCGGCGCGGTGTTGAGCCGCAAGGCCTACGCCATCGCGCACGCCGCGGGCGAACATCCCGATCCAGGCACCACCGGTTATCAACGCGTCATCGGCGGCGCCATTGCCCTGGGGATGCTTTTATTGATGGTGAAATGGCGCAGCGCCCGCACCCACGGCGGCATCCTGGAAGCGAAAAGTCTCCACATCTCCCGCGACAAATGGCGCCGCCTCTGGCCGTGGGTGGCTGCCAACAGCCTGGCCGGCCAGACCATCGGCGTGACCTGCATGCAATGGGCGCTCGAAAACACGTCGGCCGGCATCGTCACCGCAATCATTGCCACCACCCCAATCCTGCTGCTGCCGATGACGCGTTTCATGGACGGCGAACGCATCGGCGTGCGGTCAACCCTCGGCGCGCTGACAGCCGTGGCGGGTGTCGTCGGCCTGGTTTTTTCCCGGTGACGATCCGGCGCCGGTTTGTCACCCCAACCTAAATCTCGCTGGAGACGGCAATTAAGCTTACGATGGAGATCATGAAGACGGAGCTGTCAGACGCCGTGGAAACGTTCGGCCTCGAAAAATTCCGCCGGCACATTTTTCTATGCGCCGACCCGGCCGTGCCCAACTGTTGCCCGCGGGAAGCAGGGCTGGCGGCGTGGGAATTCTTGAAGCGCCGGCTCCAGGAATTGAAGCTTACGGGACCGCAGCCGCTGGTTTATCGCACCAAGGCCAGCTGCCTGCGGGTCTGTACGCGCGGGCCGATTGCCGTCGTCTATCCCGAAGGCGCCTGGTATCACTCCTGCGCGCCGGAAGTGCTGGAACGCATCATTCAGGAACACCTGATCGGCGGGAAAATTGTGAAGGAATTTGTCTTCGCTCAAAATCCGCTGCGGTGACGTGGCGGGCGGATGGGGACCGGCCGGTTATTTTCTTCTCGACTTTTGCTCCCATAATGTTGACAGTGTTCAAGGATCGGACTTCGGAGGCTCATGGCCAGACTGCTGATTAAAACGGAAGGTTTGAAAAGTCAGACGCTTGAATTGCGTCTCGGCGTCAATCAAATCGGTCGCAGCCCCGAATGCGATTTCCCCATCGATCATCCCACCGTATCCGTCAACCATTGCCAGATTGTGTTGTCCAATGATGGCGTCCTGATTCGGGATGGCGGTTCAACCAATGGCACGTTCGTCAACGGCGATCCGGTCCGGGAAGCCTGGCTGCTGCCTGGCCAGACGGTGAACCTGGGCGATGTGGAGTTGTTCGTCGAATCCACCGAGGTCAACGTCGCGATTCCGCAGTATGAACGGCAGCGGCCCAAGCCGCCGGTGGTGCTGCCCGACGGCATGATCCTCTGTCCGCGGCACGCACGCGCCCCGGCCACCTACCGGTGCATGCACTGCCACGAGGTGATGTGCAACGACTGTGTGCATGCGCTGCGGATCAAGGGCGGCGAACCGCTCTTTCTTTGTCCGCTGTGCAGTCACAAGTGCGAACTGATCCCGGTCGTCCAGACGAAAAAAAGAAAGGGTTTCCTCGGCTTTTTGCAGGATACGGTCAAACTCAAGTTTGGCCATGCCGCCGGCCGCGGCAAGGCGAAGAAGTAGGCGGGCCGGTTTCAGGCCGTCACCGGGGCTTTTCAAAAACGTTCGATCATTTTCTCCAGCGCGGCAATCCAGCGCGGGTGCTCGTTCAAACACGGAATTTGCATGAATTCCTTCCCGCCCGCCGACAAAAATGTCGCGCGCCCGCGAATGCCGATTTCCTCCAGGGTCTCCAGGCAGTCCGAGACAAACGCCGGGCAGATGACCAGGAGATTTTTCACGCCGCGCTTGGGCAGTTCGGCCAGTTCAAAATCGGTGTAAGGCTTCAGCCACGGGTCGTTCCCCAGCCGGGATTGAAACGCCACGGAAAATTTCCCCGCCGGCACGCCCGCCTGCTTCACAAATGCGGCCACGGTCTTAAAGCACTGGGCGCGATAACACGTCGCGTGCACGGGGCTGGAGCCTTCGCAGCAGTTTGGCACCACCAGGCAGTGGCGGCCCGTCGGATCGGATTTTTTGAGATGCCGCTCCGGCACGCCGTGGAAGCTGAACAGCAAATGGTCGTACCCCGCCTCCAGGTAATTCCTCGCGCTGGCGGTGAGCGCCGCGATGTAATCCGGCGAATCGCCATACGGCGGCTGGACTTTGATGAGCATTTGCGGCGCGAGTTTGGTGGCGACCTGCTTGACGCGGGCGACGGCGGTTTCGTAGCTGGACATGGCGTAGTGCGGAAACAGGGGGATCAACAAAACCTCGTCCACTTTCTGTTCGGCCAGCCCGATGATGGCGTCCGGAATGGACGGGTTTTGGTATCGCATCGCCAGGGCGACCGGCACCGTGACACGTGCCTGCAACTTCGCCTGAATGCGGCGGCTGGTGACCACGAGCGGCGACCCTTCCGGCGTCCAGATTTTGTGATAGGCCTCGGCGGATAGGGCCGGCCGGTTGATGAGCACCAGGCTGACGATGAACCGCCGCAACAGCCAGGGCGCGTCAATCACGCGGGCGTCCATCAGAAATTCATTCAGGTAACGCCGCACATCCTTGACCGAAGTCGAATCCGGCGAACCGAGATTGACCAGCAAAACGCCCTTGCTCATTTGGCAGTCAGAATTTTTTCCACGCGCTCAACCACGTTGCAACCGGATACGATTGAATCGCCCAATGAAACCCCGTCGCGATAGTGGCCGGCCAGAAACAGACCGGCGGCTTGGTTTTCAATGGCGTTCATCAACTCGCGGTAACGACCGTAACCGAGGTTGTACTGTGGAATCGCCCTGTGGTAAAGCATCGTATGTTGAAACACCGGCCGGCCGCTCACCCCCAGCAACCCGCGCAAATCGTCGCAGACGATGGCGGCCAGCTGGTCGGGTGCCCGGGAGGCCAGTCCCGGCTGCCGCTCGCCGCCGACATAGCTGGTGAGCGTGACGTGGCCGGCCGGCGCGCGGTTCGGAAACAGCGATGACGAGAAAATCGTGCCAAGAATTTTAAAGCACTCAACCCTGGGAATCAGCAGGCCAAAACCCTGGCAGGGATGCGCCACGTCCTCGCGGCGAAACCCCAAAACCACGCTCGCCACCGGTGGATAACGAATTTCGGAGAAGGCGCCGAGATCCATCAGGTTTCCCCTCTCCCCGCCAGGCGGGGCGAGGGGCTCGTTTGTTTTGATTTGCAGTTCCGCCAGTTTGTAGGCCGTACCGCAATAAATCACCGCACAGTGTTCCACCTCGCCGGCGGCCGTCGAAATCCGCCAACCACTCTCCAATTGGGAAAGCTTTGCAACCGGGGTGTTCAGTTTTACCGCGTCACCCAACTGCGTCGCCAGCGCGTCCGGCAAAACCTGCAGGCCCTCGTCGAAGGAAAATTTGGGGGCACGGTCCCGGGCTATGTCGCCGCGCCGTTTGCGTTCGCGTGCGCCAAAAAACTGGCCCTTGATGAGCGAACCGTGGCGCGCCTCGAGTTCGGCGAGCCGCGGAAACGCCTGTTGCACGGAAAGCCGGTGCGGATCGCCCGCGTAAATTCCGGCCACCAGCGCGTCGATCATCTGGTCGAGAAACTCCCGGTTCAACCGGCGCACAACAAATTCCGCGATGCTTTCATCCCGGCCATCCCGGCGCGCTGGCACGAACGGCTCGCGCAGCAAGGCGAACTTCGCCTTCGCGCTCAACAATTCCGACGTGAAAATTCCGAGTTGCGAAGACGGCATTGCGATGGGCCGCCGGTAACGGACGACGTAACGCGCCCCGGCCTTGGGGTCGGAATCCAGCCGGCGCGAGGCCAGGCCGGCATCGCGGACGAGCTGGGCGATTTTCGGCGATGTTTCGAGCAGGGTGTTGGGCCCGCACTCGGCGAGAAAACCGTCGCGTCGGACGGATTGGATCACGCCGCCCACGCGTCCGCCGGCTTCATAAACCGTGACGGGAATGCCTTTGCGCTTCAGGTAAAACGCCGCGGTCAGCCCCGTGATGCCGGCTCCGATGATGGCGACGGATTTCATTTTGAAATTTTGTTCAGCCGCAGATTGAACACTGATGAAATCCGGATAAGTGACAGCTCGATGTATTTAGCCATTGGTCCGTCGTTTTTCTGTGTTCAATCTGCGTTTCATCTGTGGCTAAAATTAAATTGTTTTTGAGTGCCGCCGTTCGCTGGCTGACGCGAGTGTATTGTCAAAACACATCGCAATGTTGCGGATGAACAGCCGTCCGGCGTCGGTCACTTCGAGGCCGGTGGCGCTGCGCTTTACCAGACCATCGGCTTCAAACGGCGCCAGTGCGGCCAGTTCCCTTTCAAAATGCTGCGCGAAGTTGATGCCGAGTCTTTGCGACATCGCGGCAAAGTCGAGCGAAAGGTCGCACATCGTCCGCATGATGGTTTCGCGCCGGATTTTGTCCTCGTCGGTCATGAAATACGCGCGTTGCAACGGCACGTGGCCGCCATCCACGGCCTGCTGCCATTTGGGCAGCTCCTTTTCGTTCTGCCAGTAGGCGTCGGGAATCTGTGAAATGCTCGACATGCCGAACGCGTAAATGTCCGACCCGGCGCGGGTGCTGTAACCCTGAAAGTTGCGCTGAAGTTTCTTTTCGCGCTGCGCGATGGCGAGTTCGTCGGTCGGCTTTGCGAAATGGTCCATGCCGATATAGACGTATTGGCCATCCGCCGTGAGCTTTTCGATGACGAGCTTGAGCACCTGCAGCTTCGTTTCCGGCGTGGGCAGCACCTCGCGTTCGAGGATTTTTTGCGACGGCTTGATCCACGGCACGTGCGCGTAGCTGAACACGGCCAGCCGGTCGGGTTGCATCGTCAGCACGGTGTCGAGTGTTTCCCTGAACGAATCCGGCGTTTGAAACGGCAGGCCGTAAATCAGGTCGAGGTTGATGGAGCCGAAGCCGAGTTCGCGCATCCAGTCCATCGCCTGCTGCGTCATTTCGCGCGGCTGGATGCGGTGGATCGCCTCCTGCACCTTCGGATTGAAATCCTGCACGCCCATCGAGGCGCGATTGAAACCGATTTCGCGCAGCGCCACCATGTGTTCGCGCGTGAGCCGCCGGGGATCCACCTCCACGCTGGCCTCAATGTCCGGTGAAAACGCGAAGTGCCGGTGGATGATTTCGCCGAGCCGGCGGATTTCGTCGGGCCGCAGAAAGGTCGGCGAGCCGCCGCCGAAATGGAGCTGAACGGCCTTGCGCTGCGGATTCAGGCGCGGCGCCAGCTTCGCCACTTCGCGACCCAGCGCCTCGACGTAGGCCATCCCCCGGTCGTGGTTGAGCGTGATGACGGTGGTGCAGCCGCAGAACCAGCAGAGCGTTTCGCAGAACGGGATGTGAAAATAGACCGAGAGATCGCGCGGCGCGCGGTTGTTTTCCTCGATCTTCGCGGAAAGCTGTTCCCACGAAATCGCGTCGGTGAACTTCGTGGCGGGCGGATAGGACGTGTAACGCGGCCCGGCCACGTTGTATTTCTGCACCAGATCCAGATTGACGTTCAGCTGGCTCATTTGAAATTTTTAACGGTTTCGACCAGGGCGGTGATGTTTTCCAGTTTGGCCTCGGGCGGCACGCCGTGGCCGAGGTTGAAAATATGGCCGCGCGCGCCGCGCATTTCAGCCAGAATCCGGCTGGTTTCCGCCGCGACAATTTCCGGTTTCGTCACGAGCAAGGATGGATCAAGATTGCCTTGCACGCCAACGTGTTCCGGCAGCCGGGCGCGCACGTCCGCCAGCCGGACCGTCCAGTCTATCCCCAGCACATTCGCGCCGGTGTCCACGAGCGTGTCCCAGTGTCCATGAACGTCCTTGGAAAAAACAATGACGGGCACGGTGTTTTTCAACGCGGAAACAATCTGTTTGATCCAGCTGGCCGACGCGGCCGCAAATGCGTCCCCGGCGAGCAAACCGCCGAGGCTGTCGAAGATTTGCACCGCGTCCACGCCGGCCAGAATTTGCATCTGCAACAGGCGCGTGACGGCCGCGGTCAGTTTTTTCATCAGCAGCGCAAAAATTTTCGGCTCGGAATAAAACAGTTTTTTGGCCTGTGTGAATTCCTGCGCGCTGCCGCCCTCGAGCATGAAGTTGGCCAGCGTCCACGGCGAACCGGCAAACCCGATGAGCGCGGTTTTATCGCCGAGCGAAGCTTTGACGAGTTGCAGGGCGCGCGGGATGTAATCCAGGCGTTCCGGCAGGGCGGGGACGTCGAGTTGCACGATGTCGTCCATCGTACGCAGGGCAAAATTCATCTGGATGCCGCCACCGTCGCGGAATTTATAGCCCTGCCCCAGACCTTCGGCCACGACGAGGATGTCACTGAACAGGATGGCCGCGTCAAAACCAAACCGCTGAATGGGCTGGAGCGTGACCTCGGCGGCCAGTTCCGGGGTGCGGACCAGGGTCAGAAAAGGGTGTTGGCTCTTGAGCTTGCGATATTCCGGCAACGCGCGCCCCGCCTGCCGCATGAGCCAGACCGGCGGGCGATCCACCGCGCGGCAATGGCAGGCATCGAGGAAGCGCCGGCGGTTTGTCAGCAGGGGCGCCCCGGAGGGGGCCTGATCGGCAGGTACAGCGGTCATTTTCGCCCGTAGAATACGATGGAAAACAGGCGACGGCGAGCGAGTTTTTGGCGCAACTTTGCCGGCGGACCGGTTTTTAACCTGAAGAACATGATGAAAGGCGAGCCACATCCGAACTCCTGGCGCGAATTGGTCTGGCGCCGAAAGCTCACCAAGGCTGAACGCGCTGAATTGCGGGCGCCGCCGGAAACGCAGGCGGATTGGGAGCTGGAATCCCGTTTGACCGAAGGGCTGGCCCGGCTGCCGGATGCGGCGGTACCGTCGAATTTTACTGCCCGCGTGCTCCAAGCCGTCGAACGCGAAGAGTTGCGCCCGCAGGCAACGGGCTGGCAATGGACCTGGCTCGTGCTGGTGCCCCGGCTGGCGGTCGGGGTGGCCGTGCTGGGCATCGCCGGTCTCAGCTATCAGCATCACGAATTCAACCAGCGCGCCCGGCTGGCCCGGAACGTTGCGCTCGTGGCCGCGGCGCAGCCGTTGCCCAGCGTTGAAGCCTTGAAAAATTTCGCCGCCATCCAGCGCATGAGCCAGCCGCGCGCCGATGAGGAACTGCTCGCGCTCCTGCAATGAACCGGTTGTGGCAGGCTCGTGGGTGGCTGATGTTTTGCGTTGCAGGACCGTGGCTGATTTCCCCGATGTTGGCCGGAACCGTTCCCGGGGTCACGCGGCCCATGAAATTATTATCGGCGCCGGCCAACCGCCCCCCGGCACTGCCGCGCCTGCGATCGCCGGTGGATCTGTTCCGCCAGCTGCTGGCCATGACGCCGGACGAACGCGCAGCCTATTTGACCAATCGCCCCCCGCAAATCCGCGACCGCATCCTCGCCAAGGTCGGTGAATACGAGGCGCTCGACCCCAACGAACGCGAGTTGCGGTTGCGCGCGACCGAGTTGCGCTGGTATTTGCTTCCGCTCCTGCGGGAGCCACCGGACCAACGCAACGCGCGGCTCGCACAGGTCCCGGCGGATATGCGCGAACTGGTCAAAACCCGGCTCGGCGAATGGAGCATTTTGCCGCCGCCCTTGCAGGAGGAATTCTTGGAGAATGAACGCACCCTGCGTTACTTCGCCGACGTGGACGCGGGCAACAGCCCGCCCCAGCCACAGGCTGTCCCATCCAATCCCGAGGCGGCCCGCTGGTATGCCATGACCGAAGATCAGCGAAAAAAAACCGCCGCGGGCGTAAATCAATTCTTCGAGCTGACGGCGGATGAAAAACAGGCGGCCTTGGGCACCCTGTCGGACGCGGAGCGCGAACAAATGGGGAAGACCCTGCAGGCGTTCGACAAATTGCCGCCTGACCAGCGGGATGAATGTATTCAGGCCTTCGCCAAATTTGCCGGCCTGAGCCTGTCCGAAAAGCAGGAATTTTTGAAAAATGCCGAACGTTGGTCCCAAATGCCGCCCACCGACCGCCAGGCCTGGCGCGATCTGGTCGTGAATGTGCCGGAATGGCCGCCATTACCGCCAGGATTTGCCGCGCCACCCCCTCCGCCACCGTTGCCCCCGGGCTTTCATTCGTTGGTGGCAACCAATCCAAATTGAACCGGGGCAAATTTCAATTTTCCATTTCCGCCGCGGCGATTTAATCTCTCATCGTGCATCCGATTGCGTTTCACCTGGGGCCGCTGACCATTCATTGGTACGGCATCATGATTGCCGTGGCGTTTCTGGTCGGCCTGTGGACCGCCAGCCGGCGCGCCCCGCGCGAAAACATATCCGGCGAACGCATCGCCGACATTGTGCTCTGGCTCATGGCCGGCGGCATCCTTGGCGCGCGCCTGGTCTATGTGACGACCTATTGGAAGGACGAATTCGCCGACCAGCCGTTCTCGGAAATATTCATGATCCAGCATGGCGGACTGGTTTATTACGGGGGCCTGATTGGCGCATCCCTCGCCGGTTTCATTTACATCCGTTGGAAAAAACTGCCCTTGTGGAAGGTCGCCGACGTGCTTGCGCCGAGCATCGCGCTGGGGAATTTTTTCGGCCGCATCGGCTGCTTTTTTAACGGCTGCTGCTACGGTTATCCGGCTCATCTGCCGTGGGCGGTTCAATTCCCGAACCAATCCTATGCCTGGTACCAACAATATCAACAGGGCCTGGTGGGCAAAACCGGCCCATCCCTGCCCGTGCATCCGACGGAACTTTATGACGCCGTGAACAATGTCCTGCTTTACCTGCTGCTCGCCTGGCTGTTCCGGCGCAAAAAATTTGATGGCCAGGTGTTCGCCACCTACCTCGTCGGTTACGCCATCACCCGCACCATCATGGAGTACTTTCGCGGTGATTATCCGTCGGACCACATTCACTATGGCCTCACGCCGGGAATGCTGGTCAGCATCCCCATTTTGATCGTTGGCCTCGCCCTCGGCGCGGTTTTGTCGCGCTCGCAAAAGCAGCAAGGTTGAAGATGCCCGTCACATCGCAACGTTCTCCTTGCTCCTTGCTCCTTGATCCCCTCTACGTGGCCGGGCCGACTGCGGTTGGCAAATCGGAAATTGCACTCCATCTCGCCGAACAACTTGGCGGCGAAATCATCTCCGCCGATTCCATGCAGGTGTATCGCGGACTCGACCTCGGCACGGCCAAGCCGCCGGCCGCCGACCGCGCCCGGGTGCCGCACCACCTCATGGACATCTGCAACCTGACCGAATCATTCGACGCCGCGCAATTTGTCCGGCTCGCGCAAAAGGCGGTTGCCGAAATTCAAGCGCGCGGGCGCGTGCCGGTTTTCTGCGGCGGCACGGGGCTTTACTTCAAAGCCTTCCTGAGCGGACTCGGCGAGGCGCCCCCCGCCAATCCCGGACTGCGCGCCAACCTCGAAGCCATGCCGTTTGAAGCATTGCTGCATGAATTGAGCGAACGCGACCCGGCAGCCTACGAAAAGATTGATAAACAAAACCCGCGCCGCGTCATCCGCGCGGTGGAGGTGATCCGGTTGACGGGCAAAAAGTTTTCCCAACAGCGGGCGGAGTGGAAGTCAGAAGCCGGAAGCCGGAAGCCGGAGAATTTTTTTGCCTTTGCGCGTCAGCCGGACGATTTGCGCCAGCGGATTGACGTCCGCGTGGACACGATGTTCGCGCGCGGCCTGGTGGACGAGACGCGCGAATTGCTGAAGCAGGGCCTGGCGCAAAACCAGACGGCGATGCAGGCCATCGGCTACCGGCAGGTGGTGGAACATCTGCGCGGCGAACGCTCGCTTCCCGAAACCATCGAGCTGGTGAAAATCCGGACGCGGCAGTTCGCCAAGCGGCAACTGACGTGGTTTCACCGTCAGCTTGAACCGAAATGGATGGAATTGAAACCGGATGAAGCGCTGGAGACGGTCGCGCGAAATATTTCCGATGCGATTTAACCGCAGAGACGCAAAGGATTAATTCCTTTTCAGTTTCGTTTCGATGCAAGCCAACACGGCCTTGGACAAATTTATGCAAGGCCTGGCTCCAGGTGCTTCTAAGAACATCTCGTTTGGGTGAGCAAGCGGTTGATTTCAGGGCATGTCATTCTCATTGCTCCTCTGCGCCTTTGCGACTCTGCGGTTAATCAGTTTTCCCGCGGTCGTTTGACCACGACCTCAATTTCCGTCTTGTTCTTGGCGATCACGTTCGCGGGCAGGATGCCGCGCCAGAAGACGTTCGGGTAAACGACCGAGCCGCGCCCGAGGATGCTGCCGGGGTTCAGCACGGCGTTGCAGCCGATTTCCACGCCGTCGCCGAGCAACGCACCGAATTTCCGCAGGCCGGTGTCAAACGGCTGGCCGTCCAGCTCCACCTCGATGTTGCCGGGAAACATTTTAAAATTGGAAACCTTCACGCCGGCGCCGAGATGCGCCTGGTGGCCGAGAATCGAGTCGCCGACGTAATTGAAGTGCGGCGCCTGCGCGCCATTGAACAGCAGCGTGTTTTTCAGCTCGGAGGAGTTGCCGACCACGCAATTATCGCCGACGATGACGTTTTCGCGGAAGTAGGCATTGTGGCGGATCCGGCAGTTTTTGCCAATGATGGCCGGCCCTTTGATCATCACGCCGTCCTCGACCACCGTACCTTCGTCGATGAACACATTTTCAGCGATGAACGCCCGGCCGTCGCACCGATTGCGCAGTTCCGGCTTCAGGTTGGCGGCAAGGTAGGATTCAATTTTGCGGAGCGCGTCCCAGGCAAATTTGCACCCGTCAAAAATGGTCGCGTGGGCGGTCTGGCTGAGGTCAAACAAGTCGGCTGGTTCGAACATGCGGCCAAAGTAACAAAACATCCGCGGCGGGAAAGCGCGATTTTATTCTTCCGGCGACACGGTGCCGACATGGAATCCGGTTTCGTCCTCATAACCGGGTGGCACGCGAGACCGGATGGCGGCGAGGAACCGGGTGATGATTCCATTCCCAGATCCCAACGTGCTGGATTCAACCTGCCCACGATTGCCGTCGAAGGATGACGGCTCGTCCCGCTGATCGTTCCTATCGGATGATGGATAGTCGTCAGTCATATTTTCATTATCAGCCACGGACTGCAAAATGGCTCACCGTCCCTTGGCCGTATTTTCGCTAAAATTGCCGGGATCGGGGAGCACCGACCCAAGCTGGGCCACTACGGAAAAATGTCAAGCCCCGACAAGATATGGCAGTGTCCCAATTTGCCTCCGGAGCGCGGGCTTCAGCCCGCTTCGACACCATAATGGCAGGGACAGTGAAGCGGCATAAATGCCGCGCTCCTTAAATGCGGACGTTGCCCAAACGATAAAGCAACCATACCCCAATGCGGCTGGCGGAAGTTTTTTGATCGCTCCGCGAGGCCATGGTTGGGAACAACCCGCGGGGCATTTTGGGGTCCCCGGATTCTGCCGGTACTGTCAATGGAATGACATTTGAGTGTCCAATTGAAGCACAACCGGGGATTTTTAATTGCGCCCGGATTTGGGATTTTGCCGGGATTTGCTCCGATTTCGAGGTTTTGGAAAGGTGAAATTTAAATCAGAACGCCCTTTTGAAATGGGGCGCCGAGGCATGGCAACTGCTCATAGGTTCGCGCATTCGGCGCGCGATCGGAATTTAGAACTTGGGGCGACGCAAATTGCCGGTTTGGGAACTTAGAAAAAAAACATGAAAATTCGGACTCTGCTTGTGGATGACCAGTCAACCGGGCTGATGGTATTGCGGGACATGCTCCGTTACGAAGCGGATATTGAGATTATCGGCACGGCCGCCAACGGCCCTCAAGCCATTGAGTCCATCAACCAACTGGCGCCCGACCTGGTGTTTCTCGACGTGCAAATGCCCGAGCTGGACGGGTTCGAGGTTGTTGCCCAGATCAAGCTGCCCCAGATGCCAATCATCATTTTTGTGACGGGACACGATGATTACGCGTTGAAGGCCTTCGAGGCGCACGCCCTGGACTACCTGGTAAAACCCTGCCAACTGGTCCGGCTGCGATCGGCGGTGCAACGGGCGCGGCAGCAAATTCAAAGTCACCAGAACGGCGACATCCAGCAGAAACTGGACAACCTGATGCAGGACCTGAAGGCGAATTCAAAATATCCGGAGCGGCTGGCCGTGAAATCCAACGGCCGGATCGTGTTCCTGCGCCTGACCGAAATTGACATGGTGGAGGCGGCGGACAACTACGTGAAGCTGTACGTCGGCAAGGAAACCCACATGCTGCGCGAGACCCTGACCGCGCTGGAGGAAAAACTCCCGCCAGACCATTTCGTGCGCATCAGCCGCTCAACCATCGTGAACATCGAATCCGTCAAGGAATTGCATCCCCTGTTCCACGGCGAGTACACGGTCGCGCTGCACAATGGCATCCGCGCAACGCTCACCCGGGGTTATCGGGAACAACTGCGCCAGCTCGGTGTCATGACCTGATTCGGGCTGGCTGGCCCTCCTTTTTCCATGGAATTCCGCCCCTATCCGGGCGCAATCCACCCCTCAAATCGCGCAATGTGTCCCTAACCCCCTCCGTTTCAAGCGGTTTATGTTAAATAAGCCTCATGAACAAATCGTGGATGTGGGTTGCCTTGGGCGCGCTGCTGATGGCCGACAATCTGGTGATGCCAGCGCGGGCCCAGAACAACGTTGTTTATGCCGCTGAGTACAATCACCCAACCAATTATTTTGGCACCATCAATCTGCTGAACGGCAGCTTCACCACGATTGCCTCCATCGGTAAGGCGCTGATCAACGACATCGCTTACTGCCCCACGAACGGGGTGTTGTATGGCATTTCGAACAGCACGGATCTGGTGACATTCAACAAAACCAACGGTGCCATCACCAAGGTTGCCACTTTGAGCGTGAGCGGCATTGAGTCCCTGGCCTTCCGGCCCAGCGATGGAGCACTGTTCGGAGCCACGCAAAGCAAATTGTACACGATCAATCCCGCCACCGGGACGGCAACCTTGGTCGGGAGTTATGGCAGTCCCACCAACCTTGGCACGACCGGCCAGAACATCCGCTTTGCGCAGGACGGCAATCTCTACGTGAGCAATACGAGCACCAACACCGACATTTACCGGATCAACACTTCGACCGGCGCGGCGACGTGGATGGGCGAGGCCATCGGCTACCCCTACCTGATGCTTCAGAACGGAAGCCAATACATGTACGGGGTCTTCGTCAATTTGGGAACCGGAACCAACTCCTACCCGGAACTCGCGAGCTTTAATTTGAACAGCTTCGTTACCGGCGGAACCAACGCCAATGGCAGCACGCACCCGATCAGCATCACGTTGGTGGGCGCCGGCACCAATTTCCCCGCCGATTTCGTCTTCTCGGGCAACGTCCCCCAACCGGTTACCAACCTCACCGTGGCGGTGAGCGCCACCGGACCGGCCAGCCAGACCGTTTGTGCGGGGGACAACGCCGTGTTCAGCACGGTGGCCTCCGGCACCGGTCCTTACAGCTATGTCTGGCTGAAGAACGGCTCCGCCCTGAGCGGCCAGACCAACAGCAGCCTGACCCTGTTCAATGTAAGCGCCAGCGACGCCGCGACCTACAGCGCGGTCGTGAGCGGGGCGATGGGCACCGTGACCAACAGTGCCGCGTTGACGGTGAACCTCCCAGTATCCGTGACTGCGGCACCCGTCGACCAAACCGGTGTGGTGGGTGGCAGCGCGACCTTTGGCGTAACCGCGAGCGGGACGGGTTTGAGTTATCAATGGTGGTTTAACGGCTCGGTCATCGGCACCGGCGCCAATCTTACCTTGAACAATCTGCTGGCCGGCCAGGCGGGCGTTTACACGGTGGTGGTCAGCGGCACGTGCAGCAGCGTGACCAACAGCGCCTCATTGACGGTGAACAAAGCCACGGCCCCGATCGCCTTGGGCAGTCTGAACCCGACCTACAATGGTTCAGCCCAGGCAGCAACCGCAACCACAACCCCGGCCGGACTGGTGGTCACCTTCACTTACAACGGTTCAACCACTCCTCCGAGAAATGCCGGCAGCTACACCGTGCTGGCCACGATTAATGACTCCAATTATCAGGGCACCAACACCGGTACGCTGGTGATCAATCCGGCCACCCTGACCATCAGCGCCGCGGCCAGCACCAAGACTTATGACGGCACGACCAGCGCCACGGCCACCCCGATCGCAACCGGTTTGCAAGGTTTTGATTCCGTAACCGGTCTGGCTGAGACTTATGACACCCAGAATGCCGGCACTGGCAAAACGCTCACGGTCAGCGCCTACACCATCAACGATGGCAATGCCGGCGCCAACTACTCCGTCAACCTCGTCGCCGGTTCCACGGGAGAAATCGATCCGGCGACCCTGATGGTCACGGCCAATAACGGGAGCAAGATGTGCGGGCAACCCAACCCGCCGCTGACGGCCAGCATCTCGGGCTTTGTAAGCGGTGAGACGACCAACGTGCTGACTTCCCCGGTGGCCTTGACCACGACGGCGACCCTCAGCAGCGCCGCCGGCTCATATCCGATAACCGCCAGCGGTGCTGCCGCCGCCAATTACGCCCTAAATTATGTCAATGGAACGCTGACCGTGCTTCAATCTCCGCAGTTGAGCTGTGCCCGCGTCAACGTGGCCGGGACCAACGAATTCGTCGTCAGCTGGTCGACCGTCACCAACCAGATGTATCAACTGGAGTGCACCACCAATCTGGCGGCTGCCAGCTGGACGCCGGTCAGCAGCCCCATCCCCGGGACCGGTGCCATGATGGCCATGACCAACAGCATGAGCACCGCTCCGCAATGTTTCTTCCGGGTGGAATTGCAATAAACCGGTCCACTCCGACTCAAAGATAATCGCCAGGGAGATTTGGGGTCGCAACAGGCCGGCGGATGAAAATTCGCCGGCCTGTAAAGGTATCCGGAACCGTGGGGATGACCGCAGTCCACGCTTCCCGCCGTTTGTGGTTGCCATGCGCCGGGAGCGGTTTAGAGTATCCAGCGTTCAAATGAAATTGTTCCGGCTTATTCTCGTTTTGGTGGTGACGCCAATTTTCAGCACGTCGGCGCAGGTCACCGTCAATTTGACGCTGGACCAGGACCAGTTTCTGCCCAGTGAAGCATTGCCGGTGACGGTGCACATCACAAATCAATCCGGCCAGCCGTTGCATCTGGGCGCGGACCCGGACTGGCTGACGTTCAGCGTGGAAGCGGCGGATGACCCGGACAATTCCATCGTTGTCAAAAATTCCAATCCGCCGGTGCAGGGCGAATTCGAACTGGATTCATCGCAGATAGCCACCAAACTGGTGGATTTGCAGCCGTATTTTGATCTGAGACGGTCGGGACGCTATCGAATCATCGCCACGGTGCACATCAAGGATTGGAACACGGAAATCACGAGTCCGCCACGGGGGTTCGACGTGGTTGACGGCGCGAAATTGTGGTCGCAAGTGTTTGGTGTGCCTCCCCCCCCCGGTGTCACCAACCGTCCGTCGGAAGTCCGCAAGTACACCCTGGAGGAAGCCAACTATCTGCGCGCGCAACTGCGAATGTATGTGCAGGTGAGCAACGAATCCGGCACGATTATTTTCAAGGTGCGGCCAATTGGCCCGATGGTTTCGTTCAGCCAACCCGAGGAACAACTGGATCAGTTCAGCAATTTGCACATCCTGTACCAAAACGGCGCGGCGAGTTTCATTTATTCGGTGGTCAACCCCAACGGCGACCTGGTCCGGCAGGAAGTTTACGATTATCTCAATGCCCGTCCCCGGCTTCAGGTCGGCGACGATGGCAGCATCACCGTCTTCGGTGGGGTCCGGCGCGTGAAGCCACAGGATATACCGCCGGTGAAGTCGCCGGAAGAATTGAATGCACCCGCCAAACCGTGAGCGCGGCCGTTATTGCGTCAAATCCTGTCCGGTCATAACCTGAGCCTGCATTTGTTTGATGATGACCCGGGCGCGGTCCACGGCGCTGTCCTGCGTTTCGCCCATAAATGATTTCAATTGCACGCGCACCGCTGCCACCGAATCGCCGTTCCGATCGGTCAAAGGCATCGCGACCGCCACCGTGCCTTTGCCGCGACCAAAATAAACCGTGCCCGCGGTGATGGCCCCTTTCTCGGCGTCGGTGCCCGGCTGGCCGATTTCCTTTTCGTGGTTGCTGGCAATGATTTGCGGTTCGCCCTTGTCATTGAGGGTGTAAACCCGGAGTTCCAGGATGCGCGGATATTTTTGCATCATGCCCTGCACGAGCGTTTGTGCCATGGGCACGCGCGGGGTGTAGTTGATGGTGGTGTCGCCAAAATAGCTGACGGCGTCCGATTTCGTCCAAAATCCGATTTTGCCGGTGGCAAAAGTGTTGTCCGTCAGCGGCGGCATCACCAGCTGTCCATCGAGCTGGCAGTTGATTTGGTTGCCCTGGCATTGAATGCCCAGGGTGTGCCAGACGTTGGTGGTGATGTCGATATCCGGGCCCAGCAGATTGCCGCGCAAGCCATCCACCACCTTGTAAAAACGAATATTGTGCCCCAGGGCGCTGGCGCGAATCACATAAAAGTTCGATGAATTCTGGTACCGGAACACGACTCCCGCCATTTGTTCCGCCAGCCCGCCAACGATTTTAAATTGCGCCGTCAGCTTGAAATCCCCGAAGGTCTCCTGGTTGTAAATCAGCATCGGAAACCGTTCATCCGCGGGGTCCTGGCTGAGCTGGGCGAGCACAGCCCGCCGCGCCACGGTCGGCACCTGACCCGCCTGTGGCGTCAACGGCGCAAAGGCCGAGGGGGCCTCATCCATGATGATTTTCCAGTTGCCCGGCCCGCCGCCCCCGGCCAGCGCACTGAGAAAATCCGGCGGCGGTTCATTGGTTGGAAAACTGCCGAACGCGATGTTGATTTCCGCACCGGACGCGGGCAGCGCCAGGGTGAGGACAAGGCCAAAAAACAATTTACGCATCGCGGGCAGCGTAACAAAAACGGGCCGGACGACAAGTGTTGCTGTCGCCGCGGACGGCGACCCGCTTCCCCCAAATAAAAAGGCGGCGCTCCGGGAGCGCCGCCTGGATTTCATTTTGGTCACGGTTTCCAGATCATGTCGGCGACCGTGCGGCCCGCCGGGATGAACGGAATGACGTGGGTGGTGTAGGGCACAATCACGTCGAGCACATACGGCTCCTTCGCGGCGAGCATCCGCTGGATGGCGGGGCGCAAGTCCTTTTTGAACATCACGCGCTCGCATTTCACGTTGAAGGAATTGCAGACGCGCACGTAGTCGGGATAAATCTGCGCCCGCTCGTCGGGATTGCCCAAATAGGTATGGCCGCGGTTGCCGGCGTAGAAGTTGTCCTCCCATTGCACCACCATGCCAAGGTGCTGGTTGTTCAGGATGATGGCCTTGGCATTGATCTTTTCAATGTGCGCAGTCGCCAGTTCCTGGATGTTCATCAGGAACGAACCGTCGCCATCAATGTCAATGACCTCCTTGTCCGGGTGCGCGATTTTGGCGCCGAGCGCCGCCGGGAAACCATAGCCCATCGAGCCAAGACCGCCGCTGGTGATGAACTGGCGCGGGCGTGTGTATTTATACCACTGACCGGCCCACATCTGATGCTGGCCCACGCCCGTGGTGATGATGGCGTCGCCCTTGGTCAAATCGTAAAGCGCCTCGATCACCATCTGTTGCAGGATGATCTGGTCTTCGTGGTCCGTGAGATGGTCCTTCATGTGGTCGCTGGTGGCAATTTCCCGCGTGATGGTGTAGGCGAACGGAGCTTTTTGCTTCCATTCGTCAATCTGCGCCAGCCAGGCCGTGTGCTTTTTGTTCAACGGGCGCTTCGCGAACATGGCGTTCAGCCGCGCCAGGGAGTCCTTGATGTCGCCGACCACGCTGAGGTTCGCCCGCCGGTTCTTGTTCAATTCCGAGGCGTCGATGTCCACGTGCACAATTGTGCCGTTTTTGCAGAATTCCTCGAACTTCCCGGTCACGCGGTCGTCGAACCGCACCCCGAAGGCGAGCAACAAATCCGCGCCGTCCTTGATTTTCACCATCGGGTCGTTGGGACTTTTGCGGTATTGATATTCGCCGTTGACGGCCCAATTCGCGAAGGCCGCGCCATGCATGCCCAGCCAGCGCATTGAGAGCGGGTGCGTCTCCGGAAAACCGCCGATGCCCATGAGTGTCGTCGTCACCGGAATCTGCGCCGCCTCGGCAAATTTCCTGAGTTCGGCCGCCGCGCCGCTGCTGATGATGCCGCCGCCGCAATAAATCACCGGCCGCTCCGCCTTTTCAATCAGGCCCATGATTTCGTTCAAGGCGAGGTCGTCGGCGCGCAAATCCGGCTGATGGTAGCCGCGCAGGCCCTCTTTGATCTGCGCCAGCGTTGGCCAGACCGGCTGGGTCCGGGCCTGCTGCACGTTCTTCGGCACGTCAATCACCACCGGACCGGGTCGCCCGGTCTGGGCGAGGTAAAACGCCTCCTTCACGATGCGCGGGATGTCGTTCACGTTCGTGACGAGATAGGAATGCTTCACGATGGGCAGCGTCACGCCGATGATGTCGGTTTCCTGAAATGCGCCGCGGCCGATCATGTTGGTGGTGACCTGGCCGGTGATGGCCACCAGCGGGCAGGAATCCAGGTAGGCATCGGCGATGGCGGTGACGAGGTTGGTGGCGCCGGGGCCGCTGGTGCTCATGCACACGCCGGCCTTGCCGGTGGCGCGGGCATAACCTTCCGCCGCAAAACTGCCGCCCTGTTCGTGGCGCGGCAGGATGGTGCGGATTTTGGATTTGGTCAGCGACTGGTGGATTTCCATGCTGGCGCCGCCGGGATAGGCGAAAATGAGTTCAACCCCTTCGCGTTCGAGGGCTTGGACGAGGATGTCGCATCCGGCCATGGCCGGGCCCACCTCGGCGCGCGCGGCGGCGGTGGATTTCTTTTTTCCAGCGGTTTCAGTTGTCTTGCTCATAGGCTTTGGGATTAAGAGTAAGATTACGATTATGATTAAGAATCAAGCCGGGGCGATGGCGCCGCCTGATCCTAACCTTAATCTTTCTCTTCATCTTGATCATTTATGGGTTGTGGCCGGTGGTGCGGGTTAAACAAAAAACCCACGACCATTATCGGCCGTGGGTTCTTGTTAAAGTTTGGTTATATTCAACAAGCGCCAACGGCGTCGCTAACTACGACGACGACCAGTGTGACAACTTGTAGAACGTTTTTCAACATTACAGAGTTAACCTAATGATTTTGGGTCAATCCGTCAAGCCTGTTTTTCCGCCTTGGGCGCTTTGGCCGGTTTGGCCGCTTTTGCCGGCTTTTCCGCCTTTTCCACCTTGGCGGCGCGGGTTTTTTTCACCTCGGCAGCCTCGACTTTTTCAGCCTTGTCGGGTTTGGGGGCTTTTTCGGCCCGGTCATCCCGTTTTACGGGGACGCGCTTCTCTGTTCGGGGCCGTTTGCCTTCCTCGGTCTTCGATTCGGCCGGCACGGCTTCCATAGCGGGCGCTGCCGCCGGCGTGGTGCTTTCCACGCGCACTTTCAGCATGCCTTTGACTTCGGCGTGCAGGTTCAATTCCACTTCATAGTCGCCGAGCGTGCGAATCGGGTGTTCGAGATGAATTTTCCGTTTATCGAGCGAAATATCGAACTGATGCTTCAATTCGTCGGCAATCATGCCGGCGGTCACCGAGCCGAACATCTTGCCGTCCTCGCCGGCCTTGGCTTTGACCACGCAGATGAGCTTCGCGACGCCCTTGGCAAGTTCGGTCATGGTGTTGAACTCGTGCGCTTCGCGCTCGGCCCGGCGCTGGCGCAGGGCCTCGATCTGGCGTTTGTTGGCCTGGGTGAGGGGAATGGCCAGCCGTTGCGGAAACAGGAAATTGCGCGCGTATCCCGCGGCGACCTTCACCTGATCGGATTCAGCGCCGAGGCCGACGATGTTGTGCGTGAGAATGACTTCAGTCTTCATAAAAGTGACGGGTAACGAATGACAGGTAACAACCCAATGTGCGCGGCGAAATCAGAATGGAACATCGTCGCTTTCCGGTGGCGCGTCGCCATCAGCGGGTTCGGGTGCGGCGGGCGGCGAACCGGCCGCCGGCCGCGGCCGCGGCGCCTCAGGCGCGCCTTCACCCCGACCGCCGCCGGAGTCCAGAAATTGAAAGTTTTCCAGCACCACGCCGAGTTTGCTTTTTTTCTGGCCGCTTTGTTTGTCCTCCCAGGTATCGTAGCGCAGGCGGCCTTCAATCAAAATCGGGCGGCCCTTTTTCAGATATTGGCCGATGGTTTCGGCGGTTTTGCCAAAAGCATCCACGTCCACAAAAGTGACCTCTTCCTTCATTTCGCCGGTCTCGCTCTTCCATTTGCGGTTGCAGGCGATGCCCAGACGCGCAATGGCCGTGCCCTTGGGCGTGTAGCGCAATTCCGGGTCGCGGGTCAGGTTGCCGGCGAGGATGACTTTGTTGAAGCTGGCCATAAACAGGGGTGGTTACTGGGCGGGTTTGGGCTCGGGCGCCTGCGTGAAGATGACGCGGAAAACCTCTTCATTCAGCGCCAGTTTCGTCCGCAATTGCGTGACGATGGTGGGCGTGCCGGTAAAAATGACGTTCGCGTAAAAGCCGGCGTTGTGTTTCTTGTCCGCCACGCGCGCGAAACTTTTCCGGTCCATTTTTTGGACCGTTTCGACCTTGCCGCCCGCCGCCGCAATTTCGGAGGAAATCTTGTCGAGGGCGTCCTTGACGCCTTCTTCCCGCCCCGCCGTATTCAGGATGAACAGACCTTCGTATCGTTTCACTGTTTTTTCTCTTCGTTCGCGGAGTCCACGACTCCATTAAACTGGTTCATTGCTTTCTGTATTCCGTCGCTCAACCAGCATTCCGCCTGGTCAGCTGCCCGGTCCAAAACTTTTTCCATCAACGCGCCCTCGTTCGCATCAAAGCGGCTGAGCACGTAATCCGTGATCTCCCGCGCGCCGTCCCGGCGCCCGATGCCGAGCCGTAACCGCGCAAATTCGCGCGAACCCAGATGCTGCTCGATGGACTCCAGCCCGTGATGGCCGCCGCTGCTGCCGCCCGTCCGCATCCGGATCTCGCCCAGTGGCAAATCCGCGTCGTCCACCACCACCAACAACCCGGCCGTTGGCTGGATTTGAAAAAAACCCATCACCGCGCCGACCGCCTGGCCGCTCAAATTCATGAACGTCTGCGGCTGGCACAACCAGACACGGCGACCATTGGGTTCCGCGCGGGCCATGCGCACCTCGAACTTGCGGTCGAGCTTCCAATCCGCCTGCCAGCGCCCGGCCAGTTTTTCCACCAGCAAAAAACCCGCATTGTGGCGCGTTTTCGTGTATTCCACGCCCGGATTGCCAAGGCCCACGATGAGATGCAATGGCTCCATGAGCGACGCGGGCGCGGCGATCCGCACGGATCGCCCTCAAAATCACTTCTTTTTCTCTGCCGGTTTTTTCTCGCCGGCCTTCTCGGCAGCCTTTTCCGGAGCGGCAGCACCCTTTTCGGGAGCCTTGGCCGCGCCCTTCTCGGCGCCCTTGGCCGCGCCTTTGGCCGGGGCCTTTTCTCCGCCTTCCTCGCCGTCTTCCTTCTTTTCCTTGAGCATCTCGACGTCGCCGGCCGCTGCGGCTTCGGTGGTGGTGGCCGCCACCTCTTCCTCTTCCGTGCGCGGCAGCGCCACGGTCACGACCGGCATGCTTTTGTCACCGAGAATTTCAACGCCGGCGGGCGCCTTGATTTCACCGATATGAACGGCCTTGCCCAGCTCGAGGCTGGTCACATCCACAATGATTTGCTCGGGCAGATCCCGGGGCAGGCAGCGGACCTTGAGCTTGAACAGAAGGTGTTCCAGCACGCCACCGCTGTTTTTCACCCCGGCGGCCTCGCCGACGGTTTCCACGGGCACACTGACAATGACGGTTTCGTTTTCGGCGACTTCATGAAAATCCACGTGCAGCACCTTGCCATCCAGCGGATGATGCTGGATTTCCTGAACGAGCGCCAGGCGCCTGGCGCGGGCATCGTTTTCCACCGACAAATCCACCAGCAGATTTTCGGAGGCGGAATGGTGAATGAGATCACCGATTTCCTTGGCGCTGATTTCGAGGTTTTGCGGCTTGACCTGGCGGCCGTAAATGACCGCCGGCACACGACCCGTGTCGCGCAATTTTTTGACTCCGCCCCGACGCATCTGCGTCCGGGGATACGCTTTTAATGGCACCGATTTCATGCTAAATTATTGTTTTTACGCCGGCTCAACTCGTGCGCCAGCCTTTGAATTCAAACAGCGAATTCACCGACGAATTGCTGTTAATTCGTTTGATGGCTTCGCCCAAAAGCCCCGCCACCGACAGCGTGGTTATCTTGACACCGTCAATTACAGGGCGTTGGACTGTATCAGTCGTAATCAATTCGTCAATCGCCGATTTTCGTAATCTTTCGATGCCTACATCGTTGAGAATGGCGTGGGAAACGCAGGCCACGATCTGCCGGGCGCCCTTTTTCTTCAACAAGGTCGCCGCCGCCGTCAGCGTCCCCGCCGTTTCTGTCAAATCGTCCACCAACAGCACATTTTTGCCCTTGATTTCACCAATCACCGCCATGGATTCCACTTCCGTCGGGCTTTTCCGGCGCTTGGCCACGATGGCCAGGCCCGATTCCAGCACCTGCGAATATGCGTGCGCCATCTTCAAACCGCCCACGTCCGGGCTGACCACCACCAGGTCGGGCAATTTTTTCTTCTTCAAATACTCGTACATCACCGGCGCGGCGTAGAGATGATCCACCGGGATGTCGAAAAACCCCTGAATCTGCTGCGCGTGCAAATCCACCGTGAGGATGCGATTAACGCCGGCCGCCACGAGCAGATTGGCAATGAGCTTGGCCGTGATGGGCACGCGCGGCTGGTCCTTGCGGTCCTGCCGGGCATAGCCATAAAACGGGAGCACCGCGGTGATGCGCGCCGCGCTCGCCCGCCGCAACGCATCAATCATGATGAACAGCTCCATCAAATTGTGGTTGGTCGGCGGCGACGTCGGCTGGACCACGAAGACATCCTCGCCCCGCACGTTTTCCTCGATTTTGATGAACGTCTCGCCGTCCGGGAAGGGTTTGATGGAGCACTGGCCCAGTTCCATGCTGATGGATTTGCAGATGGAGCGAGCCAAAGGCTCATTGGCGGTGCCGCTGAAAACTTTCACGAGTTAATAATTATGTTTCTGGTTAAAAAACGGGCCGTCGCACTGAAGCGGCGCCCGGCCGCGCCGCGAAGGCGGAAAACCGCCGCTGCCGGCGGATGAAAATGCGGGCTGCACTTTAACAACGAACAGACTTGGCGCAAGAGCAAATTGCGCGTTAGCATGGGTCATGCGTTACCGGATTCTGGGAAGAACAGGTTTGCGGACGTCGGTCATCGGCGTCGGCACCTGGCAGTTTGGCGGCGAGTGGGGCCGGGATTTCTCGCAGGCCGAGGCCGACGCCATCCTCGACGCGGCCGCGGAATGCGGCATCAACTTCATTGACACCGCCGAATGTTACGGCGACCACCTCTCCGAGCGGCTGGTCGGCGATTATCTGTCGCGCCGCGACCGGTCGCGCTGGCTCGTGGCCACGAAGTTCGGCCATCACTTCAACAGTTTCATGAACCGCACGGACGATTTTTCCGTGGCCGGCGTGCGCCGGCAACTGGAAGCCTCGCTCAAAGCCCTGCACGTCGGGACGATTGACCTGTATCAATTCCATTCCGGCTCGGATGCGCTGTTCCAAAACCAGGAGCTTTGGACGATGCTGGCGGAACAGGTCCGCGCCGGCAAAATCCGCCAGCTCGGCGTTTCCATTTTGCAGAAGGGCAGCGAATTGCAGGCGCGCGAGGCCGCGACCTTCGGCGTCACCGCCCTGCAGGTTTTCTACAACCGGCTCGATCGCCGGGCCGAGACCCTGTATTTCCCGCACGCGCAACGCGACCAGCTCGGCGTCCTTGCCCGGGTGCCGCTCGCCAGCGGATTGCTCTCCGGCAAATACAAACCCGGCACGACGTTTGCCGCCAACGACGTGCGCGCGACGTTTGACGCTGAAAAATTGAAACGCGACCTCGCCGAAGTCGAGCGCCTGCAAAAAGAGGAGGTGCCCCCCGGAGTGCCGATGGCGCAATGGGCCATGGCGTGGTGCCTGAAAAATCCGATGGTGTCCGTGCTCATCCCCGGCTGTAAAAATCCCGAACAGGTGCGCGCCAACGCCAGCGCGGCCGAACTGGTTCAGCCGTAAGCTGCGCCCGCGGTCAAAACCGTATCTTCCTGCTGGCAGGGCCAGCCTGCCCGTTTGCGTCACCAATAATCCGGCAATCGTCTTCGGTTTGTCCGTCAATCCGGCAGAGCCCGGACGATGAATTACTGCTTATCTGCGTTCCTGTTTGGATTAGACTCAAAATGATGTTTACCAGTGCAAATGGCATACAAACGGCTTCTCCAAGGAACCGGTATGAAGAAGCTGCCCTTTCAAGCTTTCAAATCAGCAGTCATTGCAACCGCGCTGGCCGCCTGCGTTGGCAATGCGCGGGGACAGTCTTTTTCAGTGCAGATTATTGCGGACAACGACTTCGCGTTGTTCGGCGGCACGGCTTCCAGTGTCAACGATCTCATTTATCAGAACGATGTGAGCTGGCCGGCTCAACTGGATAATCTTTCGACCATCAGCTTTGACCTGCAGCCCGGTGACACGACTTTCTACCTGTTGGGAATGGGCGGCGGCGGACAGGAAAACATCAGCGGCACGGTCAATGGCGTGGACATCACCACCATCAACGTTTCCATGAGTTCGGACATAAGCCCCTACCTGGCGGGATATGACCTCGGCCCGGTCGCCGATGGGTCCTATAGCGCAGACCTGTATGACGTGCAGACGGCGCTGCCCGATTTAACCTGGGGCAGTCCCACGATCAATTATAGCGATTATGTGATAACCCAAAGCCCCACCGGGCAGGGTTTTGATTTTGACTCCGGTACCGCCCATCTTTTCGAATTTAATGCGGTCGACGTGGGTATCACACCCACTCCCGAACCGGCCACCGGCCTGCTGCTCGCAAGTGCGGGCGTGGCAATTGCCGCCGGCCGTTGTCGCCGATTCTTTCCGCCTTGCGCTTGAGCGGCCGCCCGGCGTGGCCGGGCTTGGCTTTATTTCGCCGCCAGTGCGGCTTCAATCGCCTCGGTCACTTTTGCGGAACCGGGTTTTACCGGCGAGGCGAAGCGGTTCAGGATTTTACCGTCGCGGCCAATCAGAAACTTGGTGAAGTTCCAGCCGATTTTGCCGGGAAACGGCGAATCCTTGCCCGCCAACCACACGTACAGCGGATGCCGATTGGCGCCGTTGACCTCCAGCTTGTCGAACATCGGGAAGGTCACGTCGTATTTCGAGGTGCAGAACTGTTTGATTTCGGCGTCCGTGCCGGGTTCCTGCCCGGCAAACTGGTTGCAGGGAAATCCAAGCACAACCAACCCCTGGTCCTTGTACTTCTGGTAGAGCGCTTCCAACGCGGTGTATTGCGGGGTAAATCCGCATTTCGACGCGACGTTGACAATGAGCAGCACCTTGCCCTGATACGGCTTCAACGAAGTGCTGTTGCCGTCGATGTCCTTGAGCGGAATATCGTAAATGGACTCCGCCGCGCCGGCGGCCAGGATTTGAAACAAGGTAATCGCTACCAGTAGAACAAGTGCTTTCATGAACGGAACGATGCACCGGGTCGCATCCGCTGTCAATGGACGCATCAAGGCCGTGCCCACGCCTCGCCGCTGATTTTATTTCCGGGCGGTTTCACACACTTTCCGATACCGGTCCACCGCCGCGCCGATGCCGGGCTGGTTGCCAAACGCGACATCCTGGTAAAGCGTCGCACAACCCGGATGCGTTGCTTTCAGCGCGCGCCATTCCTGCCAAAGCGCGTCATACCTGGCAATCGCCGCAGCAAGTTTGTCGCAATCATAATGTCCCGATTGGTCGCCCATCCGGCCGTAGAGCAAAATCGTCCACGCCTGTTCGAAAATGGAATACTTGATTCGTCCGTAGGCACAGGAGGTCTCCACAAAATCCTGCGTCGGCGGATCGGCAAAATGGATTTGCCGGGCAAGCGACTCGATCTGCGTCCACAGGTTCACGGCTGCGGCCTTTTCGGCAAGCGCGGCCACAACCAGGTTGCTCGTGGCAAAGACATTTAAGTTCGGCGCGGCGATGAAATCGTCGCGGGCCCACCAGAGATCGACCGGTTTGAGGAGGCTGCATTGGCCGCGCAATACGGCGGCGGCGGACGGCAGATTGAGTTTGCGAAAGCGCTCCACGTCGTCGCCCTGCAAATGCAGCTGTTGCGTGGCGAATTCGTTGAATATTTCCTCCTCGCTGCGCCCGGGATTCTCCGCGTATTTGGCGATGACATAGGCGTTGAGCGCACACCAGAGTTCGTTGGTGATGTATGGCCCTTCCCAACCGCCACCGCGCGACCAGGTCCAGACGCCGGCAAAGTTGGGATTGCGGACAAGGTCACGCAGACCTTTCGGCTGGCCGGGCTTCATGATTTGCGCGTATTCCTCCCAGCCATTGATGACGCCGTCGCCAATATAAAACGGATGCGCGCCCTTGCCATACGCCTCCCGCTGGCACTGGACCTCGACAATTTGACGGTGTTTCCCGATGCCGAGCGTCGGATTGAACGGTGTCATGCGCAGAAAATCGCCGGCCTGAGGTTTGATGGAGAAAATCAAATCCGGGTGCGGCTCAATCGCATCGGTGACCTTCAAATAGTATCCCGGATTCACATGAAAGTTGTTCCCGAAATCCCAGGTGCGGTAAAAAACCAGCTTGTGGCGCTGCACGCAGACTTCGTCGCGGAGCAGTTTCAGCAGGGCGATGTGGCTTTGCGGGCCGTGGAGGATCGCGGTGCTGCCCTGGGTCCTGCCTTCGTGGATGTTGGCGCTCGCCGCATGAAAGGGACTGTCCTGCAAATAAATTTCCCCCGTGCGCACCACAATGCCGTCCAGCGATGGACAGCGCGCAAACAGCTCGGCAATCTGCGCCCGCAGAATTTTTTGCGTCATCGGCCGCTCCAGATCAATCCGCCCGCGACCGTCGCAGATTTCATCCTTGAACCGCGCCACCAGCGCCTTGGGCAGGACGACGAACTGCATCCACGCGTACGCCTGGATCCCCGCGGCATGAGCTTGTTGCGCCTTGAGTTCCAACGCCCGGGCGCGTTGCTCGATCCAGATGCGTGCCTCGCTGCCCTCCGGCAAAATGTCCGGCGCAATCGCATCAAAGGTCTCGCATGAATCCGCTCCGGCTTCGATGACCTGGCCATTATAACCCCAGTCGACCAGATGGCGCGGGTCGCGGAAGGCTGACGGCTGCGGCGGTTCGCCGGGATTGTCCTGCACCATGTCCAGGACGAACCGCGCAGGAGAATCCCCGCCCGCCTTGGCGGGAGGCGCAAAAACACCGGCCAGAATCAACCACGGGATCAAGCCGGGAGCAAATTTTGAAAAGCGGAGCGCGAACACGCCGGAGTTTTACCACGCCGAAGGAAGCAGGCGAGCAAATGTTCAGCGGCAAATCCATCCGCCACCGAGAACCAGGTCATCCTGATAAAACACCGCCGCCTGGCCGGGCGTGATGGCGCGTTGGGCGGAATGCAGTTTCACCTTCACCGAGCCGTTGCCGGTCGGGGTTACGGTGGCCGGCGTTCCGGGATGATTATAACGGATTTTCGTGGTGACTTCGACCGGCTCCGTGAGCTTGTCGAACGGGATCCAGTTGCAATTGCTGGCGGTAAATTCATCACGGTCAAGCGCGGATTCATCGCCCACCACGACGCGATTGTTTTCCACGTCCAGTTCCACGACATAGACCGGCCTGGGCGTCGTGATGCCCAGGCCCTTGCGCTGGCCGATGGTGTAAAAGGCGATGCCATCATGGTGGCCGAGCACTTGGCCGTGAACGTCCGTGATTTCGCCGCGGTGCTTCTGCACGAGGTTCGCCTGCTGGAGAAAGCCGCCGTAATTGTTGTCCGGCACGAAGCAGATTTCCATGCTCTCCTCCTTGTCGGCGGTCTTGAGCTGGCAATGCCGCGCCACTTCGCGCGTGTCGCTCTTGGTCTTTTCGCCGAGCGGAAACAGCGCGCGCGCAAGCTGGTCCTGTCGCAGTGAAAACAGGAAGTAGCTCTGGTCCTTCTTCAAATCGCGCCCGCGCTTGAGCAGGTACCGGCCCGGGGTAGGGACGGCGCGCTGCGCCGTCCGCGCCGCGTTCAGCGGCGCAATGGTTTCGCCCGCTGCTTCGCGGGCGAGGACATCGCAGCGCGATGTCCCTACCAGGGCAGGATTCGTTGAGGACGATGGAACATGTTTAATCCGCGCGAAATGTCCTGTGGCGATGTAATCCGCGCCGAGCTGCCGGGCGCGGTCAATAAGACGGCCGAACTTGAGATTCTGATTGCACATGACACACGGATTCGGCGTGCGACCGGCCTTGTATTCGTCGGCAAAGTAACTGATGACGTGCTTCTGGAATTCCGCCGCTTCGTCAATCAGGTAATAGGGGATGTCGAGCTTGTGACAGACGGCGCGGGCATCGGTGACGGCCTGCGGGCCGCAGCATTTGTCCTCGGCGCGGTTCACGCAATCCTGCGGCCAGAGCTTCAGCGTGATACCGATGACCTCGTAACCCTGCTCGAGCAACAGCGCCGCCGTGGCGGAGGAGTCCACCCCCCCGCTCATGCCGCAGACCACGCGTGTGCGCTTTGCCGAATTCACAGTGGGACATTATACAAGGCGCGGGCGACGTGTAAAATGGTTTGCGAAGGCGATTAAAGGAATAATCAATCTTGAGAATCAATATTTGAAACCTGCCACATTTTCTCAATTATTTTTGATTTTGGATAGGCCGGTTGGCCATTTCTCCAGTAATCTTTCGGAGAAAGTTGTCCAAGGACTCTTCCCCAAGTCCATACTTCACCGTCAGGTGTCAAGATGATGCCGATGTTGTCGCCGCCGGCAGCATAGGCTGCTATGTCTTTGTGAAAATTGATTTTTTTCAGTGCAACTGGTTTGTATTCCGAGGCCGGTTTTATTATGCGATGTTCCGAGGCATCCAGCGCCCAAAGCGAGCCATCCTTTTTTCGAAGTATGTGGTAAAAATCTCCTGGCGAAGAAGAAATGGATTGCCAATCATTTTCAGTTCCAATTTGCGTGGGCGTGATTTGTGCGAATGAACCGTCCAGACCGTGATCCGGTCCACCGTTGTAAATATCCGCCTTCAAGCCCCAAGCCCAAAGTGTTCCATCCGACTTGAGGGCAAGCACGGTGAAATAGCCAAAACAAGCGTCCACCCAATTTGTGTCTGGCGAAATGCGTGTCGGAACCAGAAAGTTATTTGTGCGACTGCCATTACCGTCAAGTGATCCCCAAAACCAAAGACTGCCATCGGATTGCAAACCTACAGTTTGAATGGCTTCACCCCAAATTTTTGTCCAATTGGTTGAGGTGCCAACTTGCACCGCGTTGGTGCTGTCTTTCGTGCCGCCGATTCCCAATTCTCCGATTCCATTTGCACCCCACGCCCACAGAGTGCCGTCATTTTTAATTGCAAAACTGCTCGATCCCGTAGCAGCTTGCTTCCAGTCATTGCCCGGAATGGATGGCACGGGCGTTGGTCGCGTAATTTTTGTGCCATCACCCAATTGGTAATACAAGTTTTCACCCCATGCCCAAAGCGTTCCGTCTGATTTAATCGCCAGATTTTCAGAATCTCCAACAGCAATGCTCACCCAATCAGTTTCATTTCCAATGCGACGCAAAGAGACTGTGTTTTGTATATTGGTGTTTGCCAAACCCAAAACCGGCCAACCCAATCTTTCTTCGCCCCAACTCCAAAGACTGCCGTCTGATGCGAGAATAATTACGTCATGGCTGTAACCGTAACCTATCATTGGAGTGACATTGCCGGTTGGTAATTTCAGCCTGCCAGTTTGTGACGGAGACGCGTTTCGAAAATAACTCGTCACTGTAACAGTTGTTATCGTCGCCAGAATAAGCACTGTGCCCGTTACAACGGCCGTCTTTGCTTTTGTCCATGCCATAATTTTCAATGCTCCTTTGATGAGGATTAAGGTTGAACCGCTGGCCGCCGCGCCTTTGGTAATCGCCATGGCAGTCACGGATTTTGCCAGCCCCACGGGCGCGGCTTTAACGGACTGGACGGAAATCGCTCCGGCGAGGATGGCCATGGTGGAACTCACACCGCGTTTCCTGAAAAATTTCCGCAGTTTTTCCAGCGTGCGGTTGACCCGTTTCTCCGCCGCGTCTTCGCTCGCGCCCAAGGCCAGACCCACCTCGCGCAGGTTCCGGCCCTCGTAAAACCGGAGCACGATGGCTTGGCGGTCTTTCTCGCGCAGACCTGCGACGGCGGTGTCCAGCAACGGCGCAATCCTTGGCCAGACTTCGGTTCCAGCTTCATCCAAGACAGCTTGCATATACGCCTCCTCTTCACGGCGGTGACGGCGGGTTTCGCTCCGGATAAAATTGCTGGCCGTCAGACGCGTGGCTTGAAACAGCCAACTGGAAAGGGCTTGGTAATGCTGCAATTGCACCGCCTTTTTTGCCAGGATGATGAAGACCGCCTGCGTGATTTCCTCGGCACCGTGCGGGTTGCCCACCTGCCGCAGCGCGACCAAATAAACTAGGTTGATATGCCGCGTCACCAGCCCGGCAAAGGCTTCGTCAGAGTGGTTTTCCACATAGCGCTGCAACAGCGCGCTGTCTTCTGTTGGCTGCATTCGTGGATAAGTGTGCGCTGGCCGGCCAAAGCCGACAATTTATTTGCAACCTTCCCCGGAACCACCCGGCGGCGCCAAAGTGCCGGCAACGGCATAATTTACAGTTTTCGGAGCGCGGAGCATTGCTCCGCGAGAACCAATGGTCACACTGGCGGAGCAATGCTCCGCGCTCCGTTAAAACTCAACTCCGGCAAATTGCCTGTGGACTTTTAATCCCAGCAAAATAAAATCACGAATCATTTTCCACCCATGAATATCCCCATCATTTCGAAGCATCGTTTAACCAAACTGGCTCTCACGGCGGCGGCCTTCGGCCTCGCGTTCCTGGTCCCGGGCTGCTGCACGACTTGCACCATGAAACCATCGTGCACCCCGGCGCTGAAGGTGTTGCCCCAGTTCACCGCCGCCGATGTGCCCACCTTCGGGCCTTCCGAAATCCCGGTGGATCCCCCCAATTGGAAGGTGTCGCCGCCGGATACAAGTCTGCCCGGCAAGGGCCTCGCGCAGCACCCGATGCTCTTGATCGGTGAAGGCTGCAATAAAATTTTCCTCGTGAACGACGGCAAGGTCGTCTGGACGTATTCCACCGGGAAAGGCTGGGAATACGACGACATCTGGCTGCTGTCGAACGGCAACATCCTGTTCTCCCGCATGGCCTACGCCGCCGAGGTGACCCCGCAAAAAAAGGTGGTCTGGCGGCTGGACCCGCCCAAGGGAACTGAAATCCACACCGTCCAGCCCATCGGGCTGGACAAGGTCCTGCTCGTGGAAAACGGCACGCCACCCCGGATGTTGATCATCAACATAAAAACCGGAGCCGTCGTGACGGAGCACGTCATTCCCAATGCCGGCGCGGGCGTCCATGGCCAGTTCCGCCGCTTCCGCATCACTGCCAGTGGAACTTATCTCGCGCCTTATCTCCAAATGGGCAAGGTGGTTGAGTACGACAAAAACTTCAACCCGATCTGGTCCTACAAAATCCCCAGTCCCTGGGCAGCCATCCGACTCAAGAACGGCAACACGCTCATCACCGACGAAAAGGACGAACTGACCCGCGAAGTGAATCCGAAAAGCGAAACGGTCTGGGAGTTCAACTTGAAGACCGACCTGCCGCCCGACGTCAATTTCCGGGGTTCGCAGAGTTGTGTCCGGCTGGCCAATGGCAACACGGTCATCTGTTCCCGGGGCGATGCGGGTGAGCGCTGCCAGTTGATTGAAGTCACGCCGGACAAGAAGGTTGTCTGGGCGCTCAAGGACTGGACCGACTTCGGCCCCGCCACCGCCGTCCAGCTGCTCGACGATCCGGGCAACCCCGAAAAGCCGGGCGACCTTCAACGGTAAATAACGAAACCACGGAAAGTTTGGGCGGAGAGCACCTCCGCCTTACCGTTTTATCTGGCCGGGCAGAGCTGCGGTCTGCCAATTCTGTTTTTTCGTCCACTTGCCGACCCTCCAGCCATGCGTTATGAGTGATTCAACGAAAGCGATGGCCGGTTAATTGAAAGAAAGGATTCAAAATGCAAAAGCGCAAATTGGGAAAGAGCAATCTGGAAGTCTCGGCCATCGGGCTGGGCTGCATGGGCATGAGCTTTTCCTACGGTCCGCCCAAAGACAAACAGGAGATGACCGCGCTGCTTCGGGCCGCCGTGGAGCGCGGCGTCACGTTCTTCGATACGGCGGAAGTTTACGGCCCGTTCACGAATGAAGAACTCGTCGGTGAAGCCCTGGCTCCGTTCCGCAAGCAGGTGGTGATTGCCACCAAATTCGGGTTCGACCTGAGTGGCAGCGACCGGCGACCGGGGGCGGCGGGGTTGAACAGCCGGCCCGCGCACATCCAGCGGGCCGTGGAAGGCTCGCTCAAGCGGCTCAAGGTGGAGGTTATTGATTTGCTCTACCAGCACCGCGTTGACCCGGACGTGCCGATTGAAGACGTGGCCGGAGCCGTGAAGGAACTGATTCAGGCGGGCAAAGTGAAGCACTTCGGCCTTTCGGAAGCCGGCGTGAAAACCATCCGCCGCGCACACGCCGTTCAGCCGCTTATGGCGCTCCAGAGCGAATATTCACTGTGGACCAGAACGCCGGAAAAGGAAGTGATACCCACGCTCGAAGAACTCGGCATCGGTTTCGTTACTTACAGCCCGCTGGGCAAGGGTTTTCTCACCGGCAAAATTGACAAAACCGCGAAGTTCGACAGCTCCGATTTCCGCAGCACGCTGCCGCGCTTCACGCCGGAGGCGCTCAAGGCAAATCAGGCCCTGATTGATTTGATCGGCAAAATCGGTCAGCGGAGGAAGGCAACCATTGCGCAAATCGCGCTGGCGTGGTTGCTGGCCCGGCAGCCGTGGATTGTTCCCATCCCCGGCACAACAAAATTGAATCGTCTGGATGAAAATATCGGAGCCGTGGCCGTCGAACTCACCCAGGACGATCTGCGGGACATCGAAAGCGCGGCGGCAAAGATCACGGTGCAGGGCGCCCGTTATCCGGAAAAGTTGGAGCAGTTGACCGGTCGCTGAGTGGTTGTGGACGTGAACGAAATTCTGTTCCGGCCCATGCGCCAGGAGTTGTAAGATCTTCTGAGGAAATAGATGACCCAAAAGTGAGATTATGAACTTGATGGAAGAAGGTGGTAGGGACGGCGCGCTGCGCCGTCCGCGCCGCGTGCAGCGGCGCAAAAGTTTTGACGAATCGTCCGTCTTATGGAGTTCGTTCCGCCCGCTTTACGGGCGGGGACGCCGCAGCGCGCCGTCCCTACCAAATCTTCGTCGTTATCCGTTAAATGCACATCCTAAAAAATGATCACAAAGCCAAAGAAATTCAAAATATGGAAATCAAACGAAGTGGTTCACAGCCCTCCAATAAAGGACCGGCTGATTGGTTCACCGGCACGGTGCGCATTGACTTGCCGTTCAAGGGAAGCGATCCCGCGCGGGTTGCCGGCGCCACGGTCACGTTCGAGCCCGGTTCCCGCACCGCCTGGCACACCCATCCGCTCGGGCAGACCCTGATTGTAACGGCGGGCTGCGGGCGCGCGCAGCGCTGGGGCGGTCCCATCGAGGAAATCCGGCCCGGTGACCTCATCTGGTTTCCGCCCGGCGAAAAACATTGGCATGGGGCAGCGCCCACCACGGCCATGACGCACATCGCCATTCAGGAACAGCTCGACGGCAAGGCGGTTGACTGGCTGGAAAAAGTCAGTGACGACCAATACCAGGGCTGATCACGAACAGGATTCCCCGCGCTCCGATTCAACCCCTTCAGGTTGATGACATTTACGGTCGTTTACCCGGCGTGGCCCCGAACGCATTCGGAGCCATGCCGGGCTGAATGATTTTTATCCCGCTGGGATAGACGGAACGGGAAATTTGATTTATGAGTGATTCCATGAAAGCCATTCAAGGTTATCATCTCATCAAACCGGAAGACCTCTTCTGGCGTCCTTCCAACCTGATGAAGATCCCGAATGCGGATTATCTGGAGCGGACCGGGAGCGAGAATCTCGGCGCGCGGCTGTGGCGGCTGCCGTCTCAAAGCGCGAACACGTTGCACAAACACATTCGTGCGGAGGAGTTTTATTTCGTGCTCGAAGGCATAGGCCGCCTGCGCGTAGGCGAGGAGACGTTGACCGTGCCCAAATACGGTGGCGTACTTGTCGGGCCGGACCAACTGCGCCAGGTGTTCAACGACACTGACGCCGAGGTGCTCTGGCTCATCATGGGTGCGCCGGAGGAAGCTGAACTTCTGCCCGGGGCAAAAACCAAGCCCGACCTGTCGAAGATTTATCCCGTTGACCCGACGCAATTGCCCAAGGAACTCACCGGCGCGGTGTGGCCGCCGAAGGAATGAGTTGCAAGACCGGTCCGCTGCTCACTTGAGCAAGGACGCGGAATCGGCATAGACCCGGGCAACCTGTTCCATGGATGGTCGGTTATCGGGATTCTTCTCCAGGCAGGCCATGATAATGGCGGCGGTATTGCGGAGCAGATTATGCCCCGGTTTCAGGGGAGAAGGCGTCGGCAACTCCAGAATCGCCCGCCCGATTTGCGCTTTCGCGCCGTCGAACGGATGTTTTCCCATGCAGGCATAATAGGCGGTGACGCCAAAGGCAAAAACATCGCCCTTAAAACCTTTCGTGAAATCCCCCTCCCACTTTTCCGGGGCCGAGTATTGGGCCGTGCCCGCCGGATTTTGTTTCTTATCCGTGATAAAGGGCGGCAGATCCCCATCGAAGAACGAGTGCGAAAAATCAATCAGCCGCGTTTCCCCGGGCGCGGCCACGGGCACCAGCACGTTCCGGCTCTTCAAATCGTTGTGGACGATGGGTCGCCCGCAGAAAATGCCCGCGTGCATGTCCGCCACTGTTTCGGCCACGCTTTGCAGGAGGCGATGCGTCCGTCCCTGATCCCGGAGCGTGATGCCCTGGCGCACGAGATCATCCAACGTCTCGGCCTCGATGTATTCCAGAAACAGCCGGTGCGCGGCAGCGTCATAGGCCAGTTTGTGCCGGATGCGCGGGTGCGTCACCTCGCCCAGCACATGGGCCTCGTTGGCGATGAAAACCTCGTCCCAGAAATGCGCCGGCTCCTTCAGCAAGGCGGGGTAAGGGTGCCGCTCAAATTCCACGCGGGCCAGTTTGGACACGCGGGACTGGACCGCCAGGGGCTCCCGTTTTGTGATGGCCCGAATTCTCATGTTCGTTCAACGCCGGCGGGCAAGCAGTGGCAGAAACCCTTTTGACCGTCAAGCGATTGTCGCACTCACGACCTTCACCCGTCACCGGGCGCCATCCTTCCGACGCGCCGGCGGAACCCCCCGTCCGGATTAAAAATCAGCCGCAAACAGTTGCCGCTTGACATGCAACCGTTTGGTTGCATATTATGGCGTGAGATGGATGCAGTGTTCAAAGCCCTGGCGGATGGAAGCCGGCGAAAGTTGCTCGATTTGTTGCATCGGAACAACGGGCAGACGCTCGGTGAACTATGCCGGCACCTCGACATGACGCGGCAGGCGGCCACCAAGCATCTCCAGTTGCTGGAAGCGGCGAACCTGGTGGCGGTAGTCTGGCGCGGGCGCGAGAAGCTGCATTATCTGAATCCGGTGCCGTTGCACGAGCTCTACGAGCGCTGGATTGGCAAATACGAACGCCATCGCCTGCAGGCGTTGAGCGATTTAAAAAAGGGTCTCGAAACCAACCAAAAAGGATAACGATATGCAAAAACCAAAGTTAGTGTATGCAAGCTACATCCGCACCACGCCGAAAAAATTGTGGGGCGCGATCACCCAACCGGAATTCACCCGCCAATATTGGGGCGGCTTTGCGAACGTTTCGGATTGGAAGAAAGGTTCGAGATGGCAGCATCTCAATCCGGAGAAGGAGGTCTGGATCACCGGCCAAGTGCTGGAATGCAAACCGCCCAGGCGACTGGTGTTGAGCTGGGCCGATCCGGACAAGCTCACCGACGTATCGCGTGTCGCCTATGAGATCGAGGCGATCGAAGACATGGTGTGCCTCACCGTGACGCACGACAAATTGAAGGCGGGTTCCAAGATGCTCCGCGGGGTTTCCTGGGGCTGGCCACGCGTGCTTTCCAGCCTGAAAACCTTCCTGGAAACCGGCAAGGGACTCAATATCTTTTGCAAACATTGACCGGTCGCGGAAACGTATCGCTGGAAACAAACGATCAAACACATGAAAAATGAACAATTTGTTTATGTGACCTACATCCGCACGACGCCGGAGAAATTGTGGCAGGCGTTGATGGACCCCGAATTCACGCAGCGTTACTGGCTGCAAACCCGGCAGGAATCGGACTGGAAACCCGGCGCGGCCTGGCGCGCGGTGGCGCCCAACGGCCAGGCCATCATCAGCGGCGAGGTGCTTGAGATTGAACCGCCCCGGCGGCTCGTCCTGACGTGGCGCAACGAAATGAAACCTGAGCAGCGGGCCGAAGGTTATTCGCGCGTGACCTATGGACTCGAAAAACAGGGCGCGTCGGTCAGGCTCACCATCCTTCACGAGATGGATAAACCCGGCTCGAAGCTGCTCCAATCGGTTTCGGACGGCTGGCCGCTGATCCTGGCGAGCCTCAAGAGCCTCCTGGAAACGGGTGAACCGCTGGAGGAAACCCGCCGTTACGTGGCCTGCTGAAGCCGCGGGAGCGCGGGCGGCTCGCCCGCGGATTTCCGGGTTTTGCTCACGCGGGCGAGCCGCCCGCGCTCCTGGTCTCAGGTTACGGCGCCTCAAGGCCTCAGGAGACCCGCGAAGCTGGCGCGGTAACGCCAGAGCAGGAACAGCGCGAGAGCCGCGACGACCGAAGCCAGTTGCCAGCCTTGATGATTCATGAAGATGTGGAAACAGAGGATGTTCACAATCACCGGACCGAGCAGGGTGAGGCCGAGCGGAATATAACGGCCGATCAGCAGAATCAATCCGCCGGCGACCTGGCATCCGCCGACGACGTAGAGATAGCCCGTGGTGTACATCGCCAGGATGAAGTCGCCGGAAGGCCCGGACATGGGCGGCATTTTTATGAAATGCAGAAAGGCATTCGAGCCAAAGACGGTGAACACCAGTCCGAGCAGGACGCGGGCAATGATCGTTAAGATTTTCATGCCGCACTATTGAACAGGATCGGCCGGATTTCAACCCTGGAAAAGCGGGGCCGCCAAACCGGCGGCGGCTTTCCTTCTCCCACGCACGCGCCCGGGTTGAAAAGATAGTTGCCGATGGTTGTTGCCATCCCGCCGGAACCCGTCATGCTGCACCGGTCTGTTAGATGGCTTGTCTCTTTCAAGGCATGGTGAATCCTCAGGTGAACCTAGTTCAGTGATGATTTGAAATCCGATTAACGGAAACAGTCTGGTAAAAGCAAAGTTTAGTCTAGGACAGTAAAACATCATATGAGCAGCAAATTATTTGTGGGAAACCTTTCCTTCAACACCACGGAAAACGACCTGAACGACGCGTTCGCCGCGCACGGCACGGTCACGGAAACCAACCTGATGATGGATCGCGAAACCGGCCGCCCCCGCGGCTTTGGTTTTGTGACCATGAGTTCGCCCGAGGAGGCCCAGAAGGCCATCGAAGCCCTGAACGGCAAGGACGTGGACGGTCGCGCCCTCACGGTCAACGTGGCCCGGCCGCGTGAAGAGCGCGGCCCCGGCAGCGGTGGTCGCCGTGAATTCCGGGTGAGCGGCAGCAGCAGCACCGGCGGCGGTCGCGAGCGTTACTGATCCATTTTGGATTTCAGGGCGGGGTCCGGTGAAAACCGGGCTCCGCCTTTTTTTTCGGGCCGGCCCGATCGCTCCCGCTTCACCGGCATCGCCAATCCTCAGGCCCGCCGGGCGAGCAAACGGCGGAAGCGGATGCGGTTGTAGCGCTGGGCCAGGATGCAGGGCAGATTTGCCGCCAGCGCGTAGCCGACGATGATGAGATCGCCCCACCACGGGTTCCACAGGAAGAACAGCGGGGCGCAGCCGATGGCCAGCCAATGACACAATTCGCCGCGCCACGTCTCGCGGATGAATCGGCGCAGGTAGTCAGCATCGGTCCCCGCCAGTACACCTTTGGCAAAGCCGCCCCCCAACCAGCGCGCGGCATCCGGCAACCGTTTTTTCCAGCGTTTGATGCGGAAGACGCTTTCGTAAAAACGTCCGCTCCGTTCCCAGGCGCGCGCGCCGCCCGGATTGAACCACGCCACCGGCATCTGGGTAAACAGCCAGGCGAGGCCGAGCTGGATGACGAGCCAGCCCGCCACGTTCAACACGATGATCCAGACGATGGAGAGTTCAATCACCACGAATCCGCCTGCCTTTCCAGGCCACTTCCTGTTTGCGTCCCGCCCGCCAGGCCGAGCGGGCGAACACGGCGAAATAGAAAATCAGCGGCGCGGGATAAAACAGCGAAACGCTCCAATGAAAGGTTCCCACGCGCCGCAACAGCCACGCGACCTGCGCCGCGCAGAGGCCATAAACCGCCAGCCGGAGCCACGGGTCACCCGTGAGCACGAGGCCCAGCGGCGCGAGCATGAGGCTGGTCAGCCACGCGATGACCAGCAGCAGGAGCGGCAGCGGGGTTTGTCCGGCGCCGGAGGCAAAACCCTTGGTCCAGCCCTCCACCAGCTCCCGCAGGCCGTGCGGATACATGCGGAAGGCGAACACGCCGCGGCCGCTGCGACAACGCAACGGCACGCCCGACGCGCGCAATTGCTCCGCCAGCCAGAAGTTTTCGAGGATGCGGCCCTTCACGGCTTCGTGGCCGCCGACGCGTTGATAGGCGGCGCGTTCAATCAGCATGAACTGTCCCAGCAGACCGCGCGGCGCGAGGCGATCGCCCAGAATGGTAAACGCGCCCGTGCCGGCGAGCATGACGAGATTGAAGAAGGCGGAGAACTGTTCGTGAAAATTCCGGACGCAATGATGCGGCGCGACGGACAGGACCCCGGCGCCGGCCGCCTCAAATTCCGCCAGCACGCGGCGCAAACCGTCCGGCTCGAACCAGGTGTCGGCGTCCAGGAATAACAGCCGGCTGCCGGCCGCGGCTTGCGCGCCCTGATGACAGGCCCACGTCTTGCCGCGCCAGCCGTCGGGCAGCGGTTGCGACGCGATGATCGTCGCGCCGGATTCGCGCGCCACCCCGGCGGTGCGGTCGGTGGAAGCGTCGTCCACCACGATGATTTCGCGCGGGCGCAAGGATTGGGCGGCGATGGAACGCAGCAACGCGGGAAGATTTTGTTCTTCATTACGCGCAGGGATGATGATGGAAAGCAGTTCGCCGGAGACGGATTGACTGGGTTCACCGCGGTGGCAACCCCGGACGCGGCCCAGCACAATCCAGCCGGCGAACCAGAGCGCGAGCGTGACGCCGGGAAGGATTATCATTGGTCCCAGGAAACTATTTTCCGGGCGACGTTCTGGCCGCACAGCACGACCATGGGCATGCCGCCGCCCGGATTGACCGAGCCGCCGACAAAAAAGAGGTTCGGATACAACGTGCTTTGCTTGGGCGCCTTGAAGGCGAGATTTTTCCAGCGGTCGCTCACGACGCCGTAGATCGAGCCTTGGTTGGAGTAATACTGCTGGCGGATGTCGATCGGCGTCCAGACGTGTTCAAAGACGACGTGCTTTCGCAAATCCTTCAAACCCATGCGCTCGAGCTTGTCAATGATGCGCTCCTTGAACTTCAGGTAATCGTCGCGGGTCAACGGGTGTTCGTCGTCAATATAGGGAATGTGCGGCAAAATTTTCAGGCAATCGCAGCCCTGCGGCGCGACCGTCGGATCGCTCTTGGACGCGGCGACGAGATAGATCGTCGGGTCACCGGGCAATTCACGCTTCTGAAATACGGTGCGGAAATGTTCGCGCTGATGGCCGCTGAAAAAGAAGTTGTGGTGGGCGAGCTGGGGATACTGGCAATCGAGGCCGAGATCCAGCACGAGGCCGGAACAGGCGGGTTCGAGCTTCCTTTCCAGTGACGCGATGAACGCTTTGTCCTCGCGCAGCAATTTCTCGTAGGCGGGAATGACCTCCATGTTCGACACGATGATGTCCGCCGGATGAAAAGTTCCATTCGCCACCAGGCCGGTGACGCGCGAACCTTCCCGGCGGACTTCAGTGACTTCGGAGTTGAGATGAATCCGGATGCCCAGTTCATCCATCAGGCGGCGCAGGCCGACGGCAATGTTATAAAGCCCGCCGTCCACGTACCAGAGATCGTAGCGGAACTGGATGGTGGGCATGGCATTCATGAACGCCGGCGCGCGATAGGCCGATGAACCGACGTATTTGATGAAAAAATCGAAGATGTCGCGGAAGTAACGCGTCTGCAGATGCGAGGCCACGCCCTGATGCAGGGTGCGGAACAAATCGAACTGGAAGAATTTCCAAAGCCCGTAATGCCGGGCGAAATCGCGCCAGTTGTCCAGGCCCTGCTCGAAATAACCCTCGTTCGTGAGGTCGTAAAGCCCGGCGGAGTATTTAAGAAACCGTTCGATGTTTTCGGGCGGTTCACCAACCTTGCGCGCCTCGGCGGCCATCCGGTCGGGTTCGGGATACAAATCGAGCACCACGCCGTCCTCAAAAAAATTCCGCCAGTGCGGGCGCAACGCGCGGATGGAAAAGTAATCCGACATTTTTTTGCCGCTGCGCTCAAACAGCCGCGCGAAGATGTGCGGCAGCGTCAGAATGGACGGGCCGAGGTCAAACGTGTAGCCGCGCTCCTTAAGCACGTTCAATTTGCCGCCGATCTGCGCGTTCTTCTCGAACACCTCGACGTCGTAGCCCGCCTGTTTCAACGAAATGGCGGCGGACAACCCGCCCAACCCCGCGCCGATGACGATGACTTTTTTATTGCCCATGCTGTGCTCACTGCTTTCCCGTGACCCGCTTCAGGCCGGCCTGCGCCAGACTGTCCTGGGGATGCAGCGCCAGCGCCCGGCGAAAATAATCCGCCGCGGCCACCGGCTGACCGAGCTTTTCGTACGCAAGACCGGTGAACGTCAGACAACTGTCATGACCCCAACGCGGTTCCAGCGGCGCGGCGGGAACCTTGTCCTCGGCTTGAAAAAGTTTTTCGGCCCCGAGCAACGTCGTCAACGCCTCGTGCCAGTCCGCCGGCTTCGCGGCCGTGTGAAACTGGCACATGCCCAGGAGATATTGCACGCGCGGATCGGTCGCGCCAAACTTCATCGCCAGGTTTCGATGCTGCTCCACGCGCGGGCCGAACCAGGCGGCGCGCAGCAGGCTGCCGTTGATCTTCATACCGTAAAGCGTCGCGAGCAACGCGTGACTTTCCGCGTGGGACTCGTCCAGCTTCGCCGCGGTCGTCAGCGCAGCCACCGCCGCGTCCATGGCGGCATCGGCCGCCGGCGCGTTGGCGGGGTCCGGGCGCAACTTCAGGCAGCGATGAAACTCCGCCGCGCCCAGCCAGTAAAAATTGGTCACGTTGGCCGTGGCGTTGGTGCTGGCCTGCCGGAACAACTCCGCCGCCGCGCCAAAGCGCGCGCCATCCCACGCCTGATAGGCGGCCGTAAACTCCACGATCCCCGCCGCGGTGAGCTGGTCGGAAACCGCATCCGCCCATGCCGGCAACGCGGCGAACAGGAGCAGGCTTGAAAGCAAACGAATCATTGCTTGACGAACTTATACGTGGCACAAGAACTTTGACCAAGCTGAATATGGATTTTGCCGCCACCGTCCAACGTCAACGCGCGTTCTTCCAATCCGGCGCGACCCGCCCGCTGGCGTTCCGGCGCGCGCACCTGGAAACCCTGCGCGGCGCGCTGGCGCGGAACGAATCCGCCCTGCTGGCCGCGCTCGACGCCGATCTCCGCAAATCGCCGCCGCAGGCCTGCGCGTCCGAATTCGGGCTGGTGCAGGCGGAAATCCGCCATGCCCTGCGCCATCTGCGCGCGTGGATGTCTCCCCGTCGCCGCCGGACACCGTGGTTCGTCGCCCCCGCGCGCGGCTGGGTGCAGCCCGAACCGTTCGGCGTCGCGCTCATCCTCGGCCCGTGGAACTATCCCGTGCAACTGCTGGTCACGCCGCTGGTGAGCGCCATCGCCGCGGGGAATTGCGCCCGGCTCAAGCCCTCCGAACTCGCGCCGCGCACGGCGGAAACCATCGCCACGCTCGTCCGGGAGAACTTCGCGGAAGAATTCATTTCCGTCGTCACCGGCGGAGCGGAGGTGGCGGAGGCGTTGCTGCGCGAGCGATTCGACAAGATTTTTTTCACCGGCAGCTCCCGCGTGGGCCGCGCAGTGATGGCGGCGGCGGCCAAGCACCTCACGCCGGTGACGCTGGAACTCGGCGGCAAATGCCCCGCCATTGTCTGTGCGGACGCGCCGCTGGAGCTGGCCGCACGCCGGATTGCGTGGGGAAAATTCATGAACGCCGGACAGACCTGCGTGGCCCCGGACCATGTGCTGGTGGAGCGCGGGGCTCGCGATGTGTTCGTGGCGGCGCTGCAAAAGGCGCTCCGGGAATTTTACGGCGCCGACCCCAGCCGCAGCGCCGACTACGGGCGGATTGTAAACGCGCGTCATTTCGAGCGGTTGACGGGGTATCTGCGCGACGGAAAAGTGGTTCACGGCGGTGAGCAGGATGCCAGGGATTTGTTTCTGGCGCCGACGATTCTGACCGATGTGCCGCCGGACGCGCCGGTGATGCAGGAGGAAATGTTCGGGCCGGTTCTGCCCGTGCTCGAATTCGCCGGACTCGACACCGTGCTCGCCCGGCTGCGCGAACAGCCAGCACCGCTGGCGCTGTATGTCTTTACCCGCGACCGCGCCACGGAGGCGCGGGTGCTGGCGGAGACACGTTCCGGCGGCGTGTGCGTGAATGACGTCGTCTCGCACATGATCGGCACGGGGCTGCCATTCGGCGGATTGGGTGAAAGCGGGATGGGTATGTATCACGGGCGGGCGGGCTTTGACGCGTTTTCACATCAGCGCGCGGTGTTGCGCCGGGCGACCTGGCTGGACACGCCGTTCCGTTATCCGCCGCCGAAACTTTCGCTGGCGGGCTTGAAACGGGCGACGCGGTTTCTGCTGGGCGACTAAACTTGCTCCGCCGGTTGTTTTTGGTTAGCTAATGGATATGTCTCGCCGCGTCATCATCATTGGAGCCGGGCCGGGCGGACTGGCCACGGCCCTGCTGCTGGCAAAAGCCGGCGTGGAAGTCACGATTCTGGAAAAACAACCGCGCGTGGGCGGCCGCACTTCGCTCATCGAAAGCGACGGCTACCGCTTTGACCTCGGCCCCACCTTTTTTCTTTATCCACAGATCCTGCAGGAAATTTTTCAAGCCGTCGGACGCGACCTGTTTCAGGAAGTGCCGATGACCCGGCTCGACCCGCAATACCGGCTGACTTTCGGGGCCGGGGGCGAGTTGAACGCGACGTCCGACCTCGAGCGGATGGTGGCGGAGATTGCCAGGCTCTCGCCGGCGGACGGGCCGCAGTTCCGGAAATTCATGGCGTACAATCGCGTGAAGCTGGAGAAGTTCGCGCCGTGCCTGCAGATGCCGTTTCCCGGGTGGACGAGCCTGCTCAGCCCGCGCCTGCTCGCGGTGCTGCCGTTTCTGAAGCCGTGGAAATCGCTGCACGCGGAACTGGCGGGCTTTTTCAGCGACCCGCGCCTGCAACTCGCCTTCACCTTTCAATCGAAATATCTCGGCATGTCGCCGTTCCAATGCCCGAGCCTGTTTTCCATCCTGTCGTTCCTCGAATACGAGCACGGCATCTGGCATCCGACGGGCGGCTGCAATGCCATCACGCGCAACCTGGCGCGCGTGGCGCAGGAGCTCGGCGTGAAAATCCAGCTCAACACGCCGGTGGAGGAAATCCTGTTTGCCGGCCGGCGCGCCACGGGCGTGCGCACCGCGCAGGGCGAACAACGCGCCGACGCCGTGGTGTTGAACGCCGATTTCGCCAACGCGATGTCCAAACTCGTGCCCGACCGCCGACGCCACCGCTGGAGCGACGCGAAGCTCGCGAAGAAAAGCTATTCCTGCTCGACGTTCATGCTTTATCTCGGCGTGGAGGGACGCTTTGACCAGCTCGCGCACCACAACATTTACGTCGCCAGGGATTACCGCCGCAACCTCGACGAGATTGAGCGGCAGCATGTGCTGTCGGAAGACCCGTCGTTCTACGTCGAGAACCCCGTCCACACCGACGCCACCATGGCGCCGGCCGGCCACAGTGCGTTGTATGTCCTGCTGCCGGTGACGCACCAGCATCCCAACGTGGACTGGAACCGGGAACGCGCGCGGTTTCGCGGCCTGGCCCTGCGGCAACTGACGAAAATCGGCCTGCCGGCGGACCTCGAGCGCCGCATCCGGTTCGAGCGCATGGTGACGCCCGCCGATTGGGAGAGCAAGCTGGACATTTATCGCGGCGCGACCTTCAACCTGGCGCACAACTTTTCGCAGATGCTGAATTTGCGCCCGCATAATCGCTTCGAAGAATTTGACGGGCTGTATCTCGTCGGCGGCGGCACGCATCCGGGCAGCGGCCTGCCGGTCATCTTCGAGTCGGCGCGCATCAGCTCGAAGCTGCTGCTGGACGATTTGAATTGAAGCCGCAGAGGTTGCGCGCGGCACAAATAATTTTCCGGAACGACCATGCGTCTTCGTGAATTTTCCGCCGAACTCTGGCTACCGGTGCCGCCGGCCGGGTTGTTTCCGTTCTTTGCCGACGCCGCGAACCTCAATGCGCTCACGCCGCCATTGCTGAATTTTCACATTGTCACGCCGCCGCCCATTGTGATGCGCGAGGGCACGCTGATCGATTACCGGCTGCGGGTGCGCGGCGTGCCGTTGCGCTGGCGCACGCGCATCAATGTCTGGCAGCCGCCGCACCGCTTCGTGGACGAGCAGATTCGCGGGCCGTATCGCTTGTGGCTGCATGAACACACCTTCGAACCGCGCGACGGCGGCACGCTGGCGCGCGATCAGGTGCGCTACGCCATCGCCCTGGATTTTCTCGTGCATCGCTGGCTCGTCCGGCCCGACCTGGAAAAAATCTTCGCGTTCCGGGCGCAGGAACTGTGCAAACGTTTTCCCGCGGGCAAATGAGGCGGCCGGTCTCCATCGTCTGGTTTCGGCAGGATTTCCGACTGGCGGACAACCCGGCGCTGGTGGCCGCCGTGAATCGCGGCGCGATCATCCCGGTTTTCATTCATGCGCCCGAAGAGGAAGCGCCGTGGCCACCCGGCAGCGCGTCGAAGTGGTGGTTGCACCAGTCATTGGCCGCCCTGGCAGCACGCCTGCGGGAACGGGGCTCGCGGCTGGTCATCCGGCGCGGCCCGACGCTCGAATCCTTGCGCGCGCTCGTGAAGGAAACCGGCGCGACCGCGGTGTTTTGGAATCGCCGCTACGAACCCGCCGTCATGGCGCGCGATGCGAAAGTGAACGCGGCGCTGCGGGGCGAGGGCTTGAAGGTGGAGAGTTTCAACGCCGCGCTGTTGCATGAGCCGTGGATGATCCGAAATCAAAGCGACAAACCGTTTCAGGTCTTCACGCCCTTTTGGAAAAATTGCCGGAACGAACCCGCACCGGCCGAACCGCTGCCGGCGCCGAAGAAAATCCCCGCACCGGCAAAGTGGCCACGGTCGCTGGCGCTGGATGAATTGGGGTTGGAGCCGAAAATCAATTGGTCCGGCGGACTGCGCGCCGCCTGGCAGCCGGGCGAGGCGGGCGCGACGGCCAATCTGCGCCGGTTTCTGGCCCGGGCATTCGACGATTACACCGGCCAGCGCAATCGTCCGGATGTCATCGGCACATCACGGCTCTCACCGCATCTGCACTTTGGTGAAATCGGCCCGCGCCAGGTCTGGCACGACCTGCGGCGGCTGGCGGCGAAGCGCGGGCTGCCGGTCGCGCAGTGGCGCGATTCACAATTTCTGGCCGAACTCGGCTGGCGCGAATTCGCCCACCATTTGCTGTTCCACTTTCCGCACACGCCCGCCGAACCGCTCCGGCCGGCGTTTAAAAAATTCCCGTGGCGCAAAAACCCGGCCCGGCTGCGTGCCTGGCAAACGGGCCGTACCGGATACCCGGTGGTGGACGCGGGCATGCGCGAGTTGTGGGCGACGGGCTGGATGCATAACCGGGTGCGGATGATCGCCGCCAGTTTCCTCGTCAAAGACCTGCTGATTTCGTGGTCGGAAGGCGCGCGCTGGTTTTGGGACACGCTGGTGGACGCCGACCTCGCGCAGAACACGCTCGGCTGGCAATGGACTGCCGGTTGCGGTGCGGATGCCGCGCCCTATTTCCGGGTATTCAACCCGATCCGCCAGGGTGAAAAATTCGATCCGCAAGGCAACTATGTCCGGAAATGGTGTCCGGAACTGGCGAAACTTCCCGACGAATGGATTCATCAGCCCCACCTGGCGCCGCGGGAAATTCTCTCGGCTGCCCGAATCCGGCCCGGCCGCACCTATCCCGAACCCATCGTCAACCACGCCCCGGCCCGGGAGGCGGCGCTGAAAGCATTCGCCCGCGCCAAGGACGTTGTTTCTGGATGAAGCGCCGGTCCTGAAAACCGGCCACCGGCATTTGAGCCGGGATCAACCTGTCACCGGGGATTTTTTGCGGACCGCCAGCAAATGCGCGCCTTTGAGCAGGCGGCAGAAATCCTTTTTGCTGGTGATGGTTTTTGTGCCGGTCTTGTCGGCGAGATTGATCAGGGATTTGTATTCCACTTCCAGCCGTTCAAGCCGGACCAGGCGGATGTATTGTCCGTCCTTTTTCCAGACCTGACCCTGGCAAAGCTTTATGGCCATGTGATGTTGGGCAGAAACCTGTCCCTCCTGATTTTTGCATCAGGAGAGACAGCGGGAACGGGTTACTTCTTTTTCTTTTTGGCGGCCGGGCGCTTTTTGGCGGCGCTCTTGACCTTGGATTTTTTAGCCATAATTTTGTCTTTCTACGGGTTGACCTGCCCGCGGCATGTCAGTTTCTCCGAAGGCAGGTGCATCATGCGCACCGGGGTTCCCATTGTAAATGACTGACTCCGGTTCAAAACAAAGGTTCGCCCGGACAAAATCCAAACCTTGTTCCGGCCCGATTTTTTGTTACCCTTCACGTTCTTGGTGAACATCACGGAAGAAATTCAGAAACGGCGCACGTTCGCCATCATCTCGCATCCGGACGCGGGCAAGACCACGCTCACGGAAAAGCTGCTGCTTTACGGCGGCGCGGTGCAGCTCGCCGGCTCGGTCACCGCCCGCAAAAACCAGCGCGCCACCACCTCCGACTGGATGGAGCTGGAAAAGAAACGCGGCATTTCCATCAGCTCCACCGTGTTGCAATTCGATTACCACGGTTACCGCCTCAACCTCCTTGACACGCCGGGGCACAAGGATTTTTCCGAGGACACCTACCGCGTGCTCACGGCTGTGGATTCGGTGGTGATGGTGATTGATTCGGCCAAGGGCATCGAGCCGCAGACCCGCAAGCTGTTCGAGGTCTGCCGCCAGCGCGGCGTGCCGATTTTCACGTTCATGAACAAATGCGACCGGCCGATGAAGGACCCGCTCGCGCTGCTCGATGAACTGGAGCGCGTGCTCGGCATCAGCGCCTTTCCAGTGAACTGGCCCATCGGCAACGGTTTTGAGTTCCAGGGCGTCTATGACCGGCAGACGAAGCTGATGCATCTCTTCGAGCGCACCGTCGGCGGCCAATATCGCGCGCCCGTCGAGGTCGGCGGGCTCAATGACCCGGCGGTCCGCGGCCGGCTCGATGACGAAACCTTCCGGCGAACCGTGGAAGAGCTTGAAATGCTTGAACACGCCGGACACGACTGGGATGACACCGCGGTGCTCACGGAAAAGACCACCCCGGTGTTCTTCGGCAGCGCCAGCAACAACTTCGGCGTGCAGCTCCTGCTCGATGGATTCCTGAAACATTCCCCCGCGCCACGCCCCCGCGTGATGGGCGGCATTGAGATTTCACCCATGAATCCTGAGTTCTCCGGTTTCATCTTCAAAATCCAGGCGAACATGGACCCGAAACATCGCGACCGCATCGCGTTCGTCCGGGTTTGCTCCGGCAAATTTGAGCGCGACATGACGGTGCATCACTCGCGTTCCGCGAAGAAGGTGCGCCTGTCCAGTTCGCACAAGCTGTTCGGCAACGAACGTGAGACGGTGGACGAGGCCTGGCCCGGCGACGTCATCGGCCTGGTCGGGCATGACAGCTTCGGCATCGGCGACACGCTCACGACCGATCCCGGCATCACCTACAAGGAAATCCCGCGGTTCACGCCCGAAGCCTTCAGCTACCTGCACAACCCGAACACGGCCAAGTTCAAACAATTCCGTCAGGGCCTCGAACAATTGATGCAGGAAGGCGTCATCCAGGCGCTGTACCTGCGCAATTCATCAATCAAAACGCCGTTGCTCGCCGCCGTCGGGCCGCTGCAATTCGAGGTCGTGCAATTCCGGCTCGAAAGCGAATACGGCGCGGTGTCGCGGCTCGAAGCCGCGCCGTGGACGGTGGTCCGCTGGCTGCCGGTGGACATGAAGGAGGACGACCTCGACGCCCTGTCACTGCCGACCGGCTCGCGCATCGCCTATGACGTGGGCAAAAACGCCGTGGTGCTGTTCCCCAACGAATGGTCGGCGGAATATTTTGCCAAAACCAACGAGCGCGTGCCGCTGTCTGCGTTACCCGTGCAGACGGTGAGGGAGTAAACCACTGATGG
>Ga0302319_10000558_pt1 | contig 84406 bp, 83 predicted proteins | sample Bog_T0_2_FD_203319 | JGI IMG/M metagenome (GOLD analysis project Ga0302319, IMG submission 203319) | Peat permafrost microbial communities from Stordalen Mire near Abisko, Sweden - Bog_T0_2 | ecosystem: Environmental > Terrestrial > Soil > Wetlands > Peat | place: Sweden: Abisko, Stordalen Mire...
CAGATGAAGTACTCCAGAAACATCATTGCGGCCAGCCGCACTTTTACCAGGCTCATTCCGACCTTCCCCCTAGAGCGCGGTTTGGATCCGGTCCAAACCACCGCTAGCAAGCATACGGCAAAGCATGCGCGTTCCACCGCACGTGGAACGGAGACTTCGCGGACGCGCAGAAGACGATCGTAAGCCCTGCACCCGGCGCCGCTCCAGTAGACTGGGAGGGCGATGGATGCACTGCACAAATTGCGGGCTGCGGCGCTGGTGGCCGGACTGGCGTTTGGGTTAGCCGGATGCGGGACCCCGGGAGCGCCGATGCCTCCCACGCTGAACCTGCCTGATCCGGTTAGCGACCTGAGGGCCGTTCGCACTGGGAACGAGGTTTTGCTCACCTGGAAGATGCCGAAAAAGAGTACTGACAAGCTGCTGCTGCGTGGCGTTATCCCGGTGCGGGTTTGCCGGAAAGAAGGCTCGGGAGATTGCGTACTGGTGCCGGGCAACGTGGGGTTTCCGCCTGAAGCGGCAGGCGATTTTAAAGAGACATTGCCGCAGCCGCTTGCTGCTGGCGAAGCACGCTCACTGAGCTACTTTGTGGAGCTGCTCAATCGCAACGGACGATCCGCTGGGTCATCGAATGGTGCGATTGTGCTGGCCGGAGAAGCGCCACCGGCGGTCGCGAATTTATCCGCCAACGTGATCAAGGCGGGCGTGGTTCTGCGCTGGACTCCCGACCATCCGGGTGAGGCTATCCGGCTGCAGCGGAAGCTGCTGACGCCACGGCCTGAGGGCAAGGCGAAGACGCAGCAAGGCCCGCTGACGCCTGCGCCGGAGCCTCTGAACGAAAAGCTGCTGGTGGAAGCTGGACCGCAAGCCGGCGCAGCGCCCGACCGCGCATTGGATAAGGACATCCGCTTCGGACAGGCTTATGAATACCGAGCACAGCGCGTTGCCCGCTTGAGCGCGGAGGGCCAGCCGCTGGAACTGGATGGACCGCTTTCCGATCCGGTACGGGTTGAGGCCAAGGATGTTTTTCCGCCAAACGTGCCAACGGGCCTGGCTGCTGTGGCCTCGCTGGCGCAGGCTGGAGTTGAAACAGCGATCGACCTGAGCTGGCAGCCGGTTGCCGACGCAGACCTTGCCGGCTATGCGGTCTATCGGCGCGAGGGAGATGGGACGTGGCAGCGCATCAGTGCGGACAAGCCAAACGTTTCGCCGGGATTTCACGATGCGCACGTCGAGACGGGCCACACGTATCGCTATGCCGTGACTGCCATCGACCAAGGCGGGCATGAAAGCGCACGGTCGGCGGAGACTGAAGAGACTGTGCCCACTCCCTGAGTGCGATTGAATCTGCGAGGAATTTTCCCATGAAGTATTGCCGCTTTTTGCTCGACGATCAACCTCACTACGGCGCCGTGGAAGACCGCAACGGCGAAGCGTGGATTATCGATCTCATGCCCGCGCCGGAAGAGGATCTTGCCTTCCGGTTGGCGCATGTGCGCGCTGCATCTCCAGGCCTCGATTTCGAGTCGCTTGCGTTTGAGCCTTTGCCGCTGAACGCCGCACAACTGTTGGCGCCCGTTACGCCGTCGAAGATCATCTGCGTGGGCCGCAATTACCGCGACCACGCCAACGAACTGGGCAACGAGGTCCCCACCGAGCCGCTGCTTTTCTTCAAGCCGCCGTCGTCGCTGCTCGCTCCCGGTGGCGTGGTGCGCACGCCGGCTGCATCAAGCCGCGTCGATTTTGAAGGCGAGCTGGCGCTGGTGATCGGGAAGCGCCTGACGAAGTTTGCGGCCGGCGAGGATTGGCGTTCCGTGGTGCGCGGCTACACGCTGGCCAACGACGTGACCGCACGCGACCTGCAAAAGAAAGACGGCCAATGGACGCGCGCCAAGGGATTCGACACGTTCTGCCCCGTTGGGCCGATTGTGAGCGACGAAATCGATCCCGCGGCGGGAGTGATCATCGAGACGCGCGTCAACGGCGAGTTGCGTCAGCACGGGTCGACGCTTGACTTCATTTTTGGCATTCCGGAATTGCTGGTTTACATCAGTGCCGCTATCACGCTGGAGCCGGGGGATCTGATCCTTACCGGGACGCCCGCAGGGGTAGGGCCACTTGTTGCCGGGGATCGCGTAGACGTTTCGATCACCGGGCTTGGCGTACTCTTGAATACTTTTCAGCCGGAGTGAGAAGCAGGTTCAGGCGAAGACTCATTCCTTTAAGCTCGCCAACCCCCGTATTCAGTCGGCATTACACTAGCGGCGAACGCTTTCGAAGGTCGAAGGTGCGCGTCGAAGGAGTATGCCTGTGAATCTCATTCGCTTCCCCAAACTCGTGGCCCTAATCGTCGTCGCATTTTTCTCTGCCACCGCATACGCCGCACCTTCCGACGACGAATCCGCCCTACGCAACACGAGCGCGGCCATTCGCGCGGCGTTTGCGAAGGGCGATGTGGCTGAAGCAATGAAATATCACCATCCCGAAGTTAAAAAGGCGCTCGCGTTTCACAAGGTCCTGATTGGGCGTGATGCGGTAGCGGCGGACCTCAGCAACACGTTCCGGCAATACCATTTGGAATTTGTAGAGGACAGCGTCGAGAGTCTGTTGATCCACGACTCGACGGCTGTCGAACAGGCTCTTTTTACCATCAAAGTCACACCGATTGCGGGAGGTGAACCCACGCTTTTCAAGGGGCGTGCGATGGTGGTCTACGTGCGCTACAACGAGAGCCCAACCGGCTGGGCTTCGATTCGCGAAATCATACAACCCGCGAGCGATTGAGCGGCCGCACGGTGTGCATTCTCAGAGCGGCCACCTACTCGGGTTGCCGCGCTCCGCGCTTCAAATGAAACCTTCGCTCCCCGTCCGCATCCAAACGGAGTTACACTGGTCCGGACCGCACTCCCATTCCAGAGCGAATTGGGAGCGCCCTTCCCCAGGAGGAAATCATGCCGCAGAATCTACTCGAGCAGTTGCGCCAGTACACCCTGATCGTTGCCGACACCGGAGATATCGAGTCCATTGAGAAGTTTCGCCCCCAGGACTCCACCACCAACCCCTCGCTGATTACCGCAGCCGCGCAGATGCCCCAGTACCAGTCCATTGTCGACGACGTGCTGAAAGAAGCCCGCAACGAGCTGGGCGAAGGCGCAACGGATAAGGACGTAGCCAACCTCGCCTTCCAGCGTCTGGCCATCGCCTTCGGCAAAAAGATTCTGGCCATCGTTCCCGGCCGCGTCTCCACTGAAGTCGATGCCCGCCTTTCCTATGACACCGAGGCCACCATTGCGCTGGGCCGCAAGATTATTGCCGAGTACGACCACGCCGGCATCGGCCGCGAGCGCATCCTCATCAAAATTGCTTCCACGTGGGAAGGCATCCGCGCCGCGGAAGTGCTGGAGAAGGAAGGCATCCACTGCAACCTGACGCTGCTATTCGGGCTGCACCAGGCGGTTGCCGCGGCCGACGCCGGCGTCACGCTGGTGTCGCCGTTCGTGGGGCGCATTCTTGACTGGTACAAGAAAGACACCGGGAAGGACTACAAGGGCGCCGACGATCCGGGCGTGCAATCGGTGACCAAGGTCTACAACTACTACAAGAAGTTCGGCTACAAGACGCTGGTAATGGGCGCAAGCTTCCGTAACATTGGCGAGATTGAAGAGTTGGCCGGATGCGACCTGCTTACCATTTCGCCGCAGTTGCTGGCTGAACTTGAGAAGACCGAGGGCGACCTGCCGCGCAAGCTTGATCCGGAAAAAGCCAAGAGCGAGTCCATCATGAAGATCAACGTGGACAAGGCGACGTTCGATGCAATGCACGCCGCGGACCGCATGGCGACAGACAAGCTGAAGGAAGGCATTGAAGGCTTTTCTGCAGCGCTGGTGAAGCTGGAAACGCTGCTGGCCGACCGGCTTGCGCAACTTGAGCAGCGTCAGCCGGCGACTGTATAGGCAGTACACAGTTCGGAGTTCAGAGTACGGGAGTCAAAGGGCGGCCTTCGCGGCTGCCCTTTGTTGTTCAAGGTCGGTTGCAATATGGCTTTAGGCAGGCCACCCGTTTGCAATCGGGACACTCGTCTGCCAACAAATTTGTTTGACAGCTGGAAAACTTCGCAACCCTTCCGATAATCTCAGTGTTACAGGAAAGTAAATAGGCAGCAGCAGTCGCTTCCTTCGTTGGCGACGGTCAAAGCCTCATTCACCGGAATGGCTGCGCAGGCAGTCGCGGGAGGTGTGTATGCAGACTCAGTCTCATCCGCTCGAACCGTTCTTCCAACAGATGGTCCGCAACAGCTATGAAGGCAAGCTGGGCCTGAACGATCCAGATGTGACCGCGTATGTTGCTCGCCTGCTCTGCGAGTTTTCCGATACAGACAATCTCTACAAGGTGCGCGATGACGAAGGCCGTCCCATCGCGGAACTCACTGACATGATGCTTGCGGCCGACCCGGTTCATGGCTCTGCGAGCTCGTTCGATGCTGAGCGGGCTGTGCGCAAGCACATTGGCGATTATTCGCTGTTCGTCGCGGGCATGTATCCGGAAGCGACCGGCTCGCCGCGCCGCTTGCGCCGCCATCAACCAAGCCTGGGAGAGCTGATCCAGGCCGGCAAGCAAAGCTATTTCATTGTGAGCCAGTTCAACCTGTTCGAGTACGAGCAGGAAGCGCCACTGTTCGCGCGGCTGTCTGACCGCTTCGAGCGCTGCATCCTCGGCCTTACGCTGGTGCGCGAAGAGCTTGGTCCGCGCAAGCCGCAGATGCTGCCACCCAGCGTCAACTAGGGTCTGCGTGTTTGTGTACAACTCCCCTGCTGCCCGTCTACTCTAAGCGGCAGGGGTGTTTGCATGGGCGAATTCGTAACTCTGACGGCATTGGATGGTCACAAGCTAGGGGCATATGTTGCCCGGCCGGGCGGCGATCCGATTGCCGGATTAGTGGTTGTTCAGGAGATCTTCGGAGTCAATGCGCACATCCGCTCTGTGACCGACGGCTACGCGAAAGATGGATTCCTGGCCATTGCTCCGGCGCTCTTCGACCGCATCCAGCCGAACGTCGAGCTCAAATACGAAGGTGCGGAAGCGCAGACAGGCAGAGAGCTTGCTCAAAAGCTCGTTCCCGACCTGGCGCTGTCTGATATTGGCGCCGCAATCGAGTTCGCCTGTAGTTCCACGGGCAAAAAGATCGGGGTTATCGGCTACTGCTACGGCGGCACCCTGGCATGGCTAGCGGCTACCCGTCTTCATCCGGCAGCGGCGGTGGGCTATTACGGCGGTCAGATTGCAAAGCATCTCGACGAAGAACCGGCTGTTCCTGTGATGCTGCATTTCGGCAAGCAGGACAACCACATTCCCGCAGCCGATGTGGAGAAGATTCAAGCGGCGCACCCTGAAGTGGAAGTCTACTGGTATGACGCAGGGCACGGCTTCAACTGCGATGCGCGCGCAAGCTATAACGCGGAGGCCGCAAAGGAAGCCCGGCAGCGGTCTCTCGACTTCCTCAAGAAGCATCTGGCATCGGAGAAGGTCGGCATCGCGTAAGGATCACGTTCCCGTCGCATCGGCAATCGCCAGCTCCATCTCGCGCTCGATCTCTGTCGGGTCGTTGCGATAGGGAATGGTTTTGCCGGTGAAGGCGAAGCCGAGGCGCTGGTAGAAGCGAATGGCGGATTCGTTTCTGCCGGTCACCATTAGCTGCAAGCGTAGTGCACCACGTGAGCGCGCCCAGCGGCCAGCCTCCTCCACCAGCAACCGGCCCACGCCGAGTTTGCGGTGTGCAGGCGCTACCCACATGGAAATCAGCTGCGCCCCGGTCGCGTCATCCTCGTGCAAAAGGCAGCCGGCGATGCCGCACGGGATCCCCTCGTTCATCGCCAGGTAGCCAATTCCGGTGATTCCGTTCCAGCGGCGAACACGGTTCATCCACTCGGCATCCGGGAGCTGGGATTCCCACGCATAGTTTGAGCCGAAGGCGCCTGGCGAATCCTGCAGGGCGCGGAGGCGGATGTCCTTGAACAGGTCTACGCTGGCGTCGGTAATTGGCTCCAGGTCAATCATTTTCTTACTGTCTCATTTTGCCCTGTCCTGTCGCACACTGAATGGACTATATTGGCAATCTGCGAAGTTCAGGCAGGCGCAGTCCTCCATTTTCAAAATTCGGCCGCGCGTACCGCAAGCACACAACTCTGACCTGGAAGCCGATGCAGTCTCGCTGTCTTCATCGGATTGGACCACTATTTCACCCGCTACGCCCCTGAACAGGCCTGGATGTGCGGACCGCCGGGGGCAGACAGGAATGAGGAGGAACCCATGAGAACTTCTGACACGATTGGATCAATTCTGAAGAGCAAATCGGGTGACAAAGTCCTGTCAATAGGGCCTGACGACTCGGTTTACGAAGCGATCGAGAAGATGGCCGAGTACGATGTGGGCGCGTTGCTGGTCCTGTCCAACGATCGCCTGGTGGGCATCCTGTCAGAGCGCGATTACACGCGCAAGGGCATCCTGATGGGCCACCCATCGCGGGAGACGCAGGTGGGCCAGATCATGACCGGTCAGGTGGTATTTGTGAGCCCGCGCCACACCGTGGATGAATGCATGGCGATGATGACCGAGCACCACATTCGCCATCTTCCCGTGCTTGAAGGCGAGAAGGTGGTTGGCGTCATCTCCATCGGCGACCTGGTGAAGTGGGTTATCAGCGGCCACGAGGAAACCATCCAGGCGCTGCAGGGATACATCACGGGCGGCTATCCGGTCTAGGATTCTTCAGCTTTGATGTCTAGCAGATGCGCGGCAACTGCTCGCCGATCTGCTGCGCTATCACGCGGTTCGCGCCCATCGCCGTGCGCGCCACAAGCATGCGCGGGTGCTCGGCGGTGACGCGGCCGATGATCGCCGCTTCGCGCCCCAGCGGGTGAGCCTTGAGGACCGCCAGCACTTTCTCCGCGGCTTCGGCCGAGACAAAGAACACCGCCTTGCCTTCGTTGGCAACGTAGACCGGGTCCAGGCCAAGCAGTTCGCAAGCCGATTGCACTTCCATCCGCACCGGCAGTTTTGCCTCGTCAATCGCAATGCCCACGCCGGAAGCCAGCGCAATCTCCGTCAGTGTGGAAGAAAGCCCGCCGCGTGTCGGGTCGCGCATGGCGTGTACGTCGAGGCCAGCCGCATCCAGCACATCGGAGATCATGCCGTTGAGCGCAGCACAGTCGGAGCGGATCTGGCTTTCAAATTCGAGGCCCTCGCGCACGCTCATGATGGCCATGCCGTGGTCGCCGATGGTGCCGGAAACCAGGACCGCGTCTCCCACCTGCGCGCGGTGCGGCCCAACTTGAATGCCTTCGCGCAGCACGCCGATTCCCGCTGTGTTGATGTAGCAGCCGTCGCCGTGGCCGCGCTCAACAACTTTCGTGTCGCCGGTAACAATCTGTACGCCCGCTGTGGCTGCGGCTTTCGCCATCGCTTCCACAATGGCCGCCAGTTGCGCCAGCGGAAATCCCTCTTCCAGAATGAAGCTTGCACTCAGATATTTGGGAATTGCGCCGGAGACGGCCAGATCGTTCACCGTTCCATTCACCGCCAGCTCGCCAATTGATCCGCCCGGAAAAAATAGCGGCTGCACGACGAAGGAGTCGGTGCTCATGGCGATGCGGCCGGCGGGCAGGTTCAGTACCGCGGCGTCGCCCAGGTTTTCAAGAGCGGGATTGCGGAAGGCTGGCAGGAACAGGTGCTCCACAAGCTCGTTACCCAGCTTGCCGCCGCCGCCGTGGCCCATCACGATGGTTGGGTAGCCAACCAGTGGCAGCGGGCACGACCAGTTCGAAAAATCCGGCGCAGCATTCGTATCCATTTAGCTCCTCTGACGATAATTTCAGTTTTCCGGATCCCTCTCGTAATTACATCCCTCCTTATGAACATAGTCATAGAAACGGATATTCTTTTTTTCGAAGGAAAACACAACGGACTGATTCTTATCAAAATCATGCGGCAAGGCTTGAGCCGGCCAGACCTTACCATCGAAGAAAACTACGACTTCTCGCTTCGATGCTTTCCGGCCTTCCCACCTTTTCGTGTTTTCCCCCAAACCCCATATAATCTCGTTCATTTTGGATTTTGTACCCACACATAGGTAAATGTCATGGGTCATTCCGATACCTCCTTTACCAAATCTGGGGAAGCATGGGTTTGTTTCCATGATGTTCTTCTCTTCTGCCGTCACGAAATCGGGCAATTCGGCTTTTCGACAACCCACAACCGCGCTCAGCAGAGCAGAAGTCAAAACAATCCAGCACAGAACTTTCATTGCGCGTTCTCCAAAACAACTTAGTGTTTGGAAAATGTTGATCCTGCACCAGCCAACTCTTCGACAGAAATAAACCGCCCATAGTTGTAATAAGCCGCGCAAGCTCCTTCACTTGAAACCATGGTCGCGCCCAGCGGATGCCGCGGCGTGCATTCCTTGCCAAACGCCGCGCACTCGGCCGGTTTGATGGCCCCGCGCAGCACATCGCCCGCACGGCATAGCGGCGATTCCTCGGTATGAATTCCGCTGATATGGAATCGCTCCTCCGCGTCGAATTCGCGATACGCCTCGCTCAGCCGCCAGCCGCTCTTCGGAATCACTCCAATCCCGCGCCAGGCGCGGTCCGTTACTTCAAATACCTCGGCCAGCATCTTCTGCGCCGCGCGGTTCCCGTCATAGGAAACAATGCGCTCGTAGGCATTTTCAACTTCGTGCTTGCCAGCTTCCAGTTGCACCACAGCTCGGCGAATTCCATCCAACAGGTCCAGCGGTTCAAAGCCGGTCACGACCAGCGGAATCCCAAATTTCTCGGCAACCGGCGGATACTCCCAATAGCCCATCACGCTGCACACATGCCCGGCCAGCAGGAACGCCTGCACCTTATTTCCAGGCGACGCCATGATAGCCTCAATCGCCGGCGGGACAAGAACGTGGGAGACGAGCAGCGAAAAATTCTTCAGTCCCCGCCGCTTGGCCACGTGCACGCTCATCGCATTCGCCGGAGCCGTGGTCTCAAATCCCACGCCGAAAAATACTACCTGCCGGTCGGGATTCTTGGCCGCCAGCTCCACCGCGTCCAGCGGCGAGTACACCACCCGCACATCCCCGCCCGCGCCCTTCACCTGGAACAGGTCCATATCGGTGCCGGGTACGCGCAGCATGTCGCCGAATGAGCAGAAGATGACGCCCGACTGCGCGGCAATCGCCAGAGCCTTGTCAATCAGTTCGAGCGGAGTAACGCAGACCGGGCAACCCGGCCCGTGGATCATTTCGATCTCGGCGGGCAGCATCTGGTCGATTCCATTCTTGATAATGGAGTGCGTCTGACCCCCGCAAACCTCCATGATCTTCCACGGCCGCATGGTGATGGCAGCAATTTCGCGCGCCATCCGCTGCGCAATCTCGCCGTTCCGAAACTCGGTAAGGTACTTCATTTGCTGGAGCAGCTCCCATCGGGACACAGCATCTGCGGCGCAGTCGAAGCTCGTGCCAATGCCTCGTCCTCGCTCTGCAATTCCTCGTCAAGGACGCCCATCTGGCGAAATACTTCCAGCGTCCGCACCGCTTCGTCCTCGTCAATCTTCGACAGCGCAAACCCAACGTGGACAATGGTGTAGTCGCCTACCTCGACCTCCGGAACATAGTCGAGACAAACGCGTTTGATGACCCCGCCAAAGTTTACGCGGCCGACACGGAGTCCGTTCTCCTCGATGATTTCTTCCACTTTTCCCGGAATTGCTAGGCACATAGCACTACCTTATACCCCTACCGCATACCACCAAATGTGATCTAAATCACCCTAAGGCTTCAAATCCTCATTCAGCCTTAGTCTTGTTAAGTGCCACCCGCGCCTTAACAATCCGCGTCACCAGCTTCTTGGACAGCGCCTCATCCATCGGGTACTGAATCGTTCCCTTCAAGGTTTTGTATTTCCTCAGTTCCTCGGCAAACTCCTGCTCCAGCGAGTGATCCATGGGGAAAAAGCTGCAGTGCTTTTTGAACGCCGCATACCAAACCAGCGACCCCTTGTACTGGAACGACGGAATCCCGTAGCTGATGGCCTCGGTCGCGTCTTTGGGAGCCGCGGCCCGGATCATCGCACGCATTTTCTCGAGCGTGGTCCGAGCCGGTTCTGGGACCCGCGCCAGGTAAGCGTCAACTTCTGTTTTGCCGCTCTCGGCGCTCTTTTTCACCGCCATCGCACACCCTCCTTATTGAAAGGCCTCGCGCTTCACCCGTTCTTCCGCAAGATAAGCGAGCCACTCCTCCATGCCCGCGCCCGTCTTCGCCGAAGTCTCAAAAATCCGAATCCCCGGCCGAATCTCATTGATGTTTTTGAGCGCCAGCTCGCGGTCAAACCCGCAGGGTTCGGCGATATCCATCTTTGTAATCACCGCCGCGTCGGCGGAGTTGAACAGCGTGGGATACTTCAGCGGCTTGTCTTCGCCCTCCGTCACACTCAGCAGCGCGACGCGGATCTTCTCCCCCAGGTCGTAGCTCGACGGGCAAACCAGGTTCCCCACGTTCTCAATAAACAGGTAATCCAGATCCGCCAACTCCCACCCCTCCAGATGTTTTGAAATCATCTCCGCGTCCAGATGGCAGATTCCATGCGTATTGATCTGCCGCACCGGCGCACCGCTGGCCGCCAGCCGTTTTGCGTCGTTATCGGTCTCCAGGTCGCCCACCAGCGCCGCCACTTTCGCCCCGCGCTCTCGCAGTTCTCTCAGTGTTCGCTCTAGAAACGCCGTCTTCCCCGTCCCCGGACTGGAAACCAGGTTCAGCACCAGCACGCCGCCGGCCGCATACCGATCCCGGAGTCCCGCAGCCAGTTCATCGTTCTTCTTCAAAATCCCGCGCCGCAACTCCACAATCCGAGTCGTCATCCCTTCACCCCGATCTCCTCACTTCGATCAGCCTCTTCAATCTCATACGACTCAATATCCAGCTCCCGCCCCTGCCGCAGATCGAGGCATATCTCCCCGCATCGCGGACACCGGAAGCTCTGCACCCCGTCCAACTCCACATCCGCATCGCAATGCGCGCAGTGCATCACCACAGGGAGCGTAACCACCACCAGCCGCGAGCCTGCCAGCGCCGTTCCCTCGATCGCAATCCCCCAGCAGAACTCGAGCGAATCGACAACCACGGAGGCCAGCGCGCCCACCTTCAGCCGCACTTCAACCACGCGCGCGCCGGGGTAGTTCGCGAGCGACTCCTCAACCGTCTCAACCACGCTCGAAACAATGGAAAGTTCATGCATGACCAGACGATTTTACGCCCCGGCAGACAGGGCGATTGTGCCGAATGCCACTCTGCAATAGCCCGGCGCATTTCCGATTGCGCGGCTGGAACGATATAACCAAAGTGAGGGCACGCACCCCTTTGCGGGCTTTCGATGATCTGGAGAATGAATGAGCACGAGAGGTCCGGTGAATTCGCCGCGCCAGGTTCTGTTTGCGAGCCTGGTGGGCACAGCGATTGAGTTTTTCGATTTTTACATCTATGCCACCGCCGCGGTCCTGGTGTTTCCCAAGCTGTTTTTCCCACGCAGCGATCCGGCAACGGCGACGCTGGCTTCGCTGGCTACCTTTGGCATTGCATTCCTGGCACGGCCCATCGGGTCGGCTCTCTTCGGTCACTTTGGCGACAGGATTGGCCGCAAGACCACGCTGGTGCTGGCTCTGGCCACCATGGGTCTTTCCACGGTCTCCATCGGCCTGCTGCCCACCTACGCCTCCATCGGCCTTGCCGCGCCCCTGCTGCTGGCGCTTTGCCGCTTCGGCCAAGGCCTGGGACTGGGCGGCGAGTGGGGCGGCGCCGTGCTGCTGGCCATTGAGAATGCGCCGGCTCACAAGCGGGCCTGGTACGGCATGTTTCCGCAACTGGGCGCGCCGGTAGGATTCTTTCTGTCGAGCTGCGTGTTCCTGTCGCTTTCGCGATTCCTGACCGATGCGCAGTTTCTCGCGTTCGGCTGGCGGCTGCCATTTCTGGCCAGTTCGGTGCTGGTCTTCCTGGGCTTGTGGGTGCGCCTCACCATCACGGAGACGCCGGTTTTTGCCGCGTCGCTCAAGCGCGGGGAGCAGGAGAGACTCCCCGTTCTAACCGTTTTCCGCCACCATCTCAGGCCGCTCTGCGCGGGGATCCTGCTGTGCCTCGCCACCTTCGTCCTCTTCTACATGATGATCGTTTTCGCGCTGTCGTGGGGAACCTCCGCTCTCGGAATCGGGCGGGAGAAGTTCCTGCTGATGCAGTTGTTCGCCACATTGTTTTTCGCAGTCATGATCCCCATTTCTGCAATGCTGGCGGAGCAGGGCCGGCGGCGCGCGATGCTGTGGATCACGGTCGCCATCTTCCTGTTTGGGCCGGTTCTGGCGCCAATGTTCCAGGCAGGCGCGGGCGGCGCGCTCGGCATGATGATCATGGGGCTGTCGCTGATGGGACTGACTTACGGCCCGCTGGGAACTGTGGTTTCCGAGCTGTTTCCTACGCCGGTGCGGTACTCGGGCAGTTCGCTGGCCTTCAACTTTGCAGGAATCCTTGGGGCCTCGCTGGCGCCGTATATTGCCACTTGGCTCGCCACGCATTACGGGCTGCCGTACGTGGGATATTACCTGTCGGCTTCGGCAGTGCTTTCATTCATTGGCCTGCTTATGATTCGGGAAACCAAAGACGACGACCTGGCGGCTGACAATTGGGAAATATAATTATATGTGCTATAGTTCATAGTGTTAGTGAAAAATGCGAATCTTCAAGACGAAGTGGCTTGCGCGATTTGCCCGGCATGAAGGAATTACGGATGAAAGTCTGCGAGATGCTATAGGCAGAGCCGAGCGCGGCCTGATCGATGCTGATTTAGGCGGCGGCCTTATCAAGCAGCGCGTTGCCCGTCAGGGGAAGGGGCGATCCGGCGGGTATCGCATGATCATCGCTTACCGGGCGGAGGGTCGGGCTGTGTTTCTCTCAGCGTTTGCGAAGAAACAACGGGAAAACATCGAACCTGAGGAATTGGTAGAGTTACGGGAAATTGGTTTGAGCTGGTTGAATGCATCGGTTCAGAAAATTGCATTGGCCATTGAAGATGGTGCTTTGCAGGAGGTTAACCTTGACGAACAAAAAGACGCCTAGCAAGTTGAGCGAGGCCATTCTCGAAATGGCCCAGGATCAGCACCGTCTCGGCGTGATGGACGATGCCACTTATCGAAAGATTACGATTCGCCATCTGGGGTTAAACGCTCCGGCCACTTCAGCGCCGATCAGCGGCGACGAAATCCGCACCCTACGGGAGCGTGCCAATTTGAGCCAGGCGGCCTTTGCCCGCTATCTCAATCTCACCGTGGGTTATATCTCGCAGTTGGAACGAGGTGTGAAGCAGCCTAAAGGCCCTGCGCTCACGTTGTTCAATGTCATCCGCCGCAAAGGATTCGAGGCCCTTCTCTAAACCGCGCGTCGGCGACGTATATGTGACACGAGGAAGAGTGGTCCGTCATTACTGCGGTGGGGCTCCTACGCCTCCCACTGGCGGCGGTCCCCCGACAGGCGGCTGGCCCATGGCGTTGACCGTCGTCGCCAGGAACGTCCCATCCTTCAGCGCACCCTCCACCCGGATCGCATCGCCGACCTGGATGTCGCCCAGCGTGATGGGGTCGCGCCGCTTGCGGAAGGTGGTGTTTTCGTCGGCCACAAAGCTGTGGGCGATATTGTCGAATGCGCCCATTACAGTGACCTTTACGCCATCGATAGCAGTGACCTTGCCCGCGATCCAGGTCTTTCCGTAATTGGCCTGCATCTCGCGCAACTGTTTGGCGCGCTCGGGATCCAACTGGATTACGGCGACTGCGCCAACGGACTTGGCATTCGCATCCACTTCGCCCATGGCGGTGATGGCATCGCCCACCTTTATGTCCGTGGGCTTGATCGGCTGGGGTGGGTTGCCGCCGCTCTCGCCGCCCCCCTGTCCACGTTGGCCACCATTCCCGCCGCCAGGGCCGCCGGTGCCCGGTTGCTGCTTCAGAATGCGGGTGTTGACGCTGTAGTGGATGGTGTAGATCAGGCCGGCGTCGGTCTTTACGGTGTAATGATCCGCGGCAACCTCGGTCACAGTGCCCAGCACGCCTCGACCCATCATGCCACCCCCACCGCCCCAGCCTCCACGCCCGCCGCCGCGGCCCTGGCCCTGAGCTTGGCCCCGCCCGCCCGGCTGAGCGGGAGTTGGAGTGGTTGGCGCGTCCTGAGCAGAGGCTGTAATGGCGAAGGCAAGCACAACGAGCGATAACAGGCGGACTTTCATGGCAAAACCTCTGGGAGCGCGCACGCGCATCCCATGAAGATAGACGTTGGCTGCGGTGGGATAGACGACAGGGTTATTCCGGGGCAGGATTCCCGCGAACCCTTCCTTGATCAGAGCTTTCCGGCAGGCTTGGGTGCGGTCTGCGAGGCGATAAGCTCTTCGAAGGCGGGAGTTCCGCGGAGAACTGCAAATTCGTTGTCGGCCTGAATCTTTTTGGGATTGGTGTACCCCTCATTGAGGGCCATACGCAGATACTCGATGGCGCGATCGGTCTGGCCGGCGCGGACGCAACCCTTGGCCATGTAGTAGTTCATGGCTCCCCGCTCCTGCACGGATGCGGGGTTATCGACATGCGGGCTGGCGGATTCTCCAAAAACGTTGGGGTCAATAGCCAGCGCCGCCTGATAAAGCTCCCAGCCTCTCTTGTATTTGTGCTGAGCCAGTAGATTCGTTCCCAGGTTCCTTAGAATCATGGGCGCTCTTGGTTCCAGCCGAAGAGCCTTGCGGTAATAGCGTTCGGCCGCCGAAAGATCCTTTTGCGCGTCATAGACCGACGCCAGGTTGTTGAGAACCCGGGCGTTCTTGGAATTGAGCTTGAGAGAACGCTCGTAGCAACGGGAAGCGTCGTCAAGGTTGTACATCATCTGGTAGGCGATTCCCATCTTGTTCCAGGTTTCCGCCGAGGGAACGGGCGCTTGCTTGTAAGCCTCAATGGCCGCCTGGTAGTGCTTTTGCGCAAGAAGGGAGTCGCCAAGATTCTCCGGCGATGGCGGAATGACAATTGGACTCGTTGCTTGGGGGGCGGGAGCCTGGATCGGGGCAAGCGGCGCAGTGGTTTGGTCGGAAGCGGGAGGTGGAGTCTGGGCGGACGGGGCTGGGCGTCCTGTGATGAAGGCTGCGCAGAGCGTGACGGCGGTTAGATAACGGGGACAACGGGTTCTGCGCATAATCCCTCCAATTGAAGGAATCCGGTGCGTTGCATGCTATCAAATGATTATGCTCTTTTTCTATCAACAGCTGAAACTGGAAGGCCCGAACATTCAACGTGGCCAGGAAAAACCGGTGCCTACTTTTTAGGACGACCCAAAACGAGAAACGTCAATCGCAGTGGACTCGATGGCTGGAGGTGACCTGAATCCGGAAGAGCGATGCAGGCCCCCGCCCGCTACGGGTTGCCTTGCGAAGCGAGGAGGTTCTGGAATGCCAGGCTTCCGCGGAGAACCGCGAATTCGCGGTCGGCGACTATTTTCCTGGGGTTGGCGAACCCATCATTCAGGGATTTGCGGAGGTAATCGATGGCTCGGTCGTTTTCCCCCGCGCGGACGCAGCCTCTGGCCATGTAATAGTTCATGGCGCCTCGTTCCTGGACGGTACCCGGGTTTTCCACGTGGGGATTGATCCGGTTGTCGAAGATGTGAGGGTCTTCCGCCAGCGCGGCTTTGTAGAACTCCCAGCCCTGCTCGTACTTGTGCTGCGCCAGAAGATTTGTCCCCAGGTTTTTACGCAACACGGCGGAGCCGGGAGTGAGCTTAAGCGCTTTCCGGTACATGCGCTCGGCTCCCGCAAATTGATGCTGTGAATCGTAGATGGTTCCCAGGTTGTTAAGCGCGTGGACGTTATCCGGTTTCAGTTTCAACGACGCTTTGTAGCAGCGGGTTGCGTCCCCGGGGCTGAACATCATCTGGTACGCGATGCCCATTTTATTTTGAACGCTCGCGGAATCCGGCGAGGCCTTCTGGTAAGCCTCAATGGCTGCCTGGTAGCGCTGGTGAATCATGAAGGCATCGCCGACATCTTCCGGGCTCGGCTCGAAAGCTGGATGGACCGCATTGGTCTGTATCCCCGCGGTTTCCAGGGAGACCCGGGTTGGTTCCGGCTCGGATGTCTGGGCGAAGGATTCAGGAGATCCCGAAACTATGGCTGAAATGACCGCAATCGCGGTCAAAATACATCGATTGTTCCAGTTGCGCATACTACCACCTGGCGATTAAATGGGCACGATCCCAGTCTCGACCGTGGCTCGAAAATTTACAGTATATTAATGCTCTCTTCGATAAACATTCGTCAAGAGGGTTTTCGGCAAGGGGGATTTGACTGGTTTTAAGGCCTTTGATCCATAGCTCCGTGCAGGGCGTTCCACTCTAACACCAGAAGACTGCTTGCCGGAGTGGACGCCAAGAGACCGAGGCATGGAACAGCCCTAACCGTCAGGGGCGTCGCGTTTCAGAGAGCAAGTCCTGATAGCCGGGATTGTCGCGGAGCGCGGCAAAGCTTTGATCGGCTTCTATCTTTCTCGCATTGGTGAACCCCTGATCGAGAGCCGCGCGCAAATGGTCGAGCGCCGTGTTCATCATGCCGGCCTGCGCAAATCCGCGGGCCAGGTAGTAGTGCACTGCGCCGCGATTCTGTCGCAACGAAGGATTGCCGATGCGCGGGCTTGTCCTGTTCTCAAATGCTTGCGGATCGATCTCGAGAGCAGTCCGATAGTGTTCCCAACCCTCTTCAAACCTGTGCTCGGCAATCAGATTTGTTCCCAGGTTCAAGTGGACCCCTGCCGATTTGGGCTCGAGCGCCAAGGCTTTGCGATACATGTGCTCGGCTCCTGCGTATTGCTTCAGAGAAAAATAGAGACTTCCATAGTTATTCAGCGCATGCGCGTTATTTGGATTGAGCTTGAGCGATTCCTTATAGCAGCGCGCGGCTGCCGCACTGCCGTACATCATCTGGTATGCGATTCCCATCTTGTTCCATGCATCGGAGCTGGGTGTCGCTCTGCCGTAGGCCTCAATCGCGGCCTGGTAGCGCTGGTGCAGCATCAGCGCATCGCCAAGGTCTTCTGCAGGTGGAGGCGGAGGCTCTACGGGTGCTGGCTGGGATCGATACAAAGAGTCGGGCACGGGGTCGGCGAGGGCAACCTGTTCGGAATTCTGCGCAAATGCGGCCGTTGCGCTCATCATCGAAAAGTACAAGACTGCAGGGAAAATCACCCAAAAAGGATGAGCCCGTCTAACCACTCCGTGTGGGCTGATCATATCGAACTCCTCTTGAGAATCCCAGGCGATTCAAAGAGTTTGTTGCCTGCTTACCTCAATCAATTCGATATGGATGCGGGTCTGTCGCGATGTGATGTATGCGATTTTTCAGAAGTTGTCGATCCCTTTTGGAATGCAGTGCATCAATTGGGAATGGCACTCGAGGTCGCGCAAGTTTTTGATTGACTTGCAATGCAGCATGATTCGATTCTGGGGTACACTTTTGCGAATGCTGGATGGTGGACGATGAGCACGACTGCGGGATGTAGTTTGTCGACCGAACTTGGAACGCGGTTTAGCACCGTGCGCCAGCGGACAATTTCCATTTGCGAGCCCCTGACGGCCGAAGACATGATGGTGCAGTCAACGCCGGAGGCTTCGCCGCTGAAGTGGCACCTGGCGCACACAGCCTGGTTTTTTGAGTCGTTCGTCCTGCGCGAGTTTCTGCCCGGCTATCGTCCCTTTAACGCAGATTTTGTGTGGCTGTTCAATAGCTATTACGAGAGCTTTGCAAAGTTTCCTGAGAAGCGCCTGCGATCCTCGTTCTCACGTCCGCCGCTGGAAGAAGTTTTGCGCTACCGCGAATACGTGGACAAGAACGTGGATACGCTGCTTGCGCGCAATCCCGAGGCCGAGGCGCTTATCCGCATTGAACTGGGATTGAATCACGAGGAGCAGCACCAGGAACTGATGCTTACCGATATCCTGCATGCGTTCTTCACCAACCCGCTGCGGCCGGCTTATCGTCAATCCACCGAGAATTATTTGTCTGGAGCAGGTCCGGCGATGAATCACATGAGCCTCAGCTTCGAAGGCCTTCCCGGAGGATTGCGCGAGGTCGGGCAGACGGGCGAAGGCTTTGCTTTCGACAACGAAGCCCCGCGCCACAAGGTCTGGATGGAGCCGTACCGGCTGGCGAAGAGGCTGGTGACATGCGGAGAATATGCAGCGTTCATGGAAGACGGCGGGTATCGGCGGCCGGAGTTCTGGCTCTCCGCCGGGTGGGTCGCGGTGCAGAACAGCGGCTGGCGGGCGCCGCTCTATTGGAGCAGCGAAGCAGGCGACTGGAGCGTATTTACCCTGCGCGGAGAACAGCCACTGGCGCGGATGAAATCTGCCCCTGTAAGCAATGTCAGCTACTTTGAGGCGGACGCCTATGCGCGCTGGGCAGGCTACCGGCTACCTACTGAGTTCGAGTGGGAAGCTGCGGCGGAAGGACGGCCCGTTGAAGGGAATCTGTACGAATCGGGGAGATTGTTACCAGCCCCAACTGAACTCAACAAAAACGAGAACAGTACGAAGTACTATGGCGATTGCTGGCAGTGGACGGCCAGCGCCTATCTTGGCTATCCGGGTTTCCGGCCCCTGGGCGGATCGCTCGGCGAATACAACGGGAAATTCATGAGCGGGAATATGGTGCTGAAAGGCGGTTCCTGCGTCACGCCTGCATCGCATGTGCGGGCGAGCTACAGAAATTTCTTTGCTCCGGAAACACGTTGGCAGTTTTCCGGAATCCGGCTGGCATCCTGAACGGATTATCGTCTTCAATTGCGTTATTTTTTCTGGTAACTCAAACGGTTGCAGCGGCATCGAAGGGAGTGCATGACAACGATAGCTTTCCCTATTCCCAGCACAGAAGTGGTTCAGGAACGAGTCGCCTCGGCAGTTCGCGAGGGGCTCATGAGGCGGCGCAAGCAACTGCCGGCGTGGCTGTTTTACGACGAGGCCGGGTCGCGGCTCTTCGACGAAATCACTGAGCGGCCGGAGTACTACCTCACTCGAACCGAGCGTGCCATTCTTGCCCGCCACGCCGACGCGATGGTTGCGCGGGCCGCAGGGCTGGAAGCGGCCCAACTCGACTCGTTCAGCCCGGACGGAATTGGCTGCAATCGGCTGCGGATTGCGGAACTCGGCGCCGGCTCGGCAGACAAAACGCGGCTGCTGCTGAAGGCGGCCGTGGCGCAGCAGGGAACCGTGATCTACGAGCCGGTGGATGTTTCCTTTACTGCGCTGGAAGAGGCGAAGGAGCGCATCGAGTTTGAGATTCCGGGCGTAACGGTGATGCCGCGCGTGGAAGATTACACGCAGGGGCTGGACTTCGAACCCCTCGCATTTGGCGAACGGCGGCTGGTGCTCTATATCGGTTCGAGCATTGGGAACTTTGAACCCTGGGAAGCAGAGCGTGTGTTGACGCGTGTTCGAGCTGGACTGAACCCCGGCGACGCGCTTCTGCTGGGTGTCGATCTGAAGAAGGATGAAGCCACGCTGCTGGCAGCCTATGACGATGCGGCCGGTGTAACAGCTGACTTCAACCTCAATATGCTGGCGCGTTTGAATCGGGAACTCGGCGCAGAGTTCCAACTGGATGCCTTTGAGCATCGCGCGGTGTGGAACGCGCGTGAGTCGCGGATTGAGATGCACCTCGAGAGCCGGGTTGCGCAACGCGTGCGGATCGATGCGCTAGACGCGGAAGTGGAATTCGCGGAAGGCGAGCGGATTCACACCGAGAACAGCTACAAGTATCAGCCCGGCCAGGCGGAATCATTAATGGCGTCGGCAGGGTTTGAACCCGTTGAAAGCTGGACCGACGAACAAGGGTGGTTTGGTGTACATCTCGGCCGGGCAGTTTAAAGCGTCACACTAATTTCCCCAGGTCTCATTTCGAAACCTGGGGCATGCACAACTGCTAGGCATCCTCTACTTCGGCGCGTCCACCCGCACCAGCAACACATCGTGGCTGCCGAGCTCAATCGGCTCGTTGTCGGTCAGCGTGACTGCCTTTCCAGTCCACAAATCCTTGCCCGCCTGTGATCCATGCAGTCCCAGCTTGCTTAGATCCAGATGGAAGGGATGCGTGGAATAACGATCGCTGCCCACGTTGAACACGCCGACAGCCAGCGCACCGCCCTTCAAATCACGCACCCAAACCTCCACTTCGCCGTCGGAGTAGGCATGCCGTCCCTGCTTCCCCAGCGCATCCTGATCGATGGCCACCACGTCGCGGTTGGTGAGGATCGCCTTGATCTCCGGCTTCATGTTGGGCAGATCGTTGCCAGCCAACAAAGGCGCAGCCAGCAGAGCCCACCAAGCGAAGTGGCTTCGATTTTCGGCCAGCGATAACTTGCCGTTGCCCACTTCCAACATATCTGGATCGTTCCAGTGGCCTGGCCCTGCATAGCCCTCAAGACCCGATTGCTGGCTCACAATCGCATAGATGCGATCCCACCGCGGAGTAATGTCGCCAGTGGTGCGCCACAGGTTGCCGCCAATACCCGGCGCCCACTCCCATACTGCGTCCCAGCCGTACTGGCACAGCGAAAGCACAATGGGATGGCCGGTCGCCTTCAGCGCCTTGTCCATCTTGTCGTAGGCGGCAATCATGATGCGCATCTGTGCGGCCTTGTCGTTGGGCGCCTGCTTCTCCATCACGTCGCCGATAAAGCTGCACAGGTCGTACTTCAGGTAGTCGATACCCCACGAAGCGTAAAGCTGCGCGTCCTGTTCTTCGTGACCGTAGGAAGCCTCGTATCCTGCGCAGGTCTTGGGACCAGGCGAGGAGTAGATCCCAATTTTCAATCCCTTCGAGTGGACGTAATCGGCCAGCGCCTTCATGTCGGGAAATTTGTCGTTCGTGTGCAACACGCCGCTCGCGTCGCGCTGGCCCTCCCAAGTGTCGTCGATGTTGACGTAGATGTAGCCTGCGTCTTTCATGCCGCTGGATACAATCTGGTCGGCGGAGGCGCGAATGTCCTTGTCGGTAACCTTGCCGGCAAAATAATTCCAACTGTTCCAGCCCATGGGCGGCGTCTGCGCCACCTGCTGTGCTGCAGCTTTTTGGGCGAGAACTGTGAAGGAGGCCAGGGCAACGACGGCGACGGAGAGCGAAGTTACGATACGCATAAGGGTCCTCGTGAAAACGATTTCAGACGGAATCTTATGCCTGCCGCGCGGGGTTCCGCAATCCCCTCTATGCGTCTCCGCTTCCAAGCCGTAATCTCGTACGGTAATCTTAAGAATCCCCGCACCGCGCTTTGCCTTGACTTTCATTTCACCGGGGCTGCATTCCCGGCTTGGCAGGATCGGCTTTGTTTCAGAATCTCGTTTCTCCGCAACCGGAACAGAGGAGACTATGACCAGCGCAGTAAAAGACGACGACGAGGCCGGCGAGCAGCTACCAAGCGGCATTTGGCTAAAGGTGGCTGCCTCGCACGACCGCATTTTTTCCGAGCGCAACAAAACCGCGCTCAAGCACCTGGTCATCCGCCTGGGCATTGCCGGATTTGTCATCCACCTGCTGCTCATCTTTTTGGCCAAGACGCTCGCGCACCCACCGGCGCTGATTGCCAGTGCGGGCGAGAATTACCTTGTTGCCATCTCCACTCCTTTCAACTTCATCCTGTTTTACGAAGTGGTCACGCTGATTGGCGCACTGCACGAATCCACCACGCGGGCCATCGCCTACCAGTTCGAAATTGTTTCCCTCATCTTCATCCGGGAAGTGTTCAAAGACATTGCCGAAGCATCGGAGATGGTGACCAAGCATACGGTCACGATGGAGGCACTGCCGCTGTTTGCGGATATGTGGGCCGGCTTCCTCATGTACCTGCTGGTTGCGGTCTTTCAGCACGTGGCGAAGCACAGCGTGGTGCAGAAGGGAGCCTCCGCGCCGTCCCACGCGAGGGCTCGCTTTGTGGCGCAGAAGAAAGGCGTGGCGCTGGGTCTGGGTGCGCTGCTGCTCACCATGGCTGCCTATAACATAGGGCTTTTTTTTATCGACCTTATCCACGATGCAATGACCGGCCAAACTAGCCTGGTGCACGTGAGCACGTTCTACAACGACTTGTTCACCGTCATGATTTTTACGGATGTGCTGATCCTGATCCTGTCGATTGTGGTTTCAGGCCACTACGAGTCAGTGTTTCGTTCAGCGGCTTTTGTCGTTTCAATTGTGCTCATTCGTTTCGCACTGACTGAAGGCTATCCCTTTGGCGCACCTCTCGCCATTCTGGCCATGGTCTTCGGCATATGCGTGCTGCTTGTCTTCAACTACCACATGCGGATTCATGAGAACGCAGCCCATGGCTAACCATGATGTAAATGTAACTGCGTTGTTCCTCGAGTTCTCGCGGCGCAAGCTGCTGCAGCACTACTGGCCGCGCTTGCGCGCCAGTGTCGGGATGCTGACGGACGAACAGGTCTGGTGGCGTCCAAACGAAGCCAGCAACAGCACCGGCAACCTCGTGCTGCATTTGAATGGGAACGTACGCCAGTGGCTCGTCGATTCATTTGAGGCGCGCGAAGATAATCGCGATCGGCCTGCGGAGTTCGCAGTTCAAGATGGATTGACCGCTGCTGAGTTGTTGGATCGACTCAGCGCCACAATGGAGGAAGCGGCGAAGGTTCTCGAGAAGCTGACTGAGGCAGACCTGACTCGCTCATATCAGATTCAGGGCTACAACGTCAGCGGACTCGAAGCCGTCTACCAGGTGGTGGAGCACTTCGGCATGCACTACGGGCAAATTGCTTATATCTCCAAGTGCCTGGCCGGGAAAGACCTTGGCTTCTATCGTGAATTGGATAAGACGGGCCGCGCCGAGTGATTGCCGGAGCGAGTTCCTGAGGTGGAGCTAACTGGCATATGTGCCTCAGCGCCGATACACCCTAAGCAGAAATCTCCGCATCCAATCCGGTAGATCGCTCCTGGCGCGCAGTGTGCCCAAACGGTGCGCGCAGCAAGTTCCTTGTTCTTCCCAGAAGAAATCGAGGTCCGGGGGGCGGCGAAGGAGATCCCATGTTTCGCCACCTCAACTACCCCTGCCTATACGCATTACTAATTTCAATGGCTGCTGGCGCGCAGAAATCCACCCAAACCATAGACTCTGTTTCAAACCGAAGCAACGCAGAAGCCGCCTCGACTGTTGCGCTGATTTACGTTTCAAGCTTGGTAGCCCACGGCCACAATGCTCAAGTTATCGCTTATACCGCGGACCCTACCGGGAAGTTGACCGTTGCCGCTGACTCCCCTTACAAATTCAACATTGGAAAAATGGCAGTAAACGGGAGTTACCTGCTTGGATCGGAGTTGGGGCGTGCGGACGTGGAAGCGTACCGAATGGAACCAAGCGGCGACCTGAGTTTTGAAGCCTCAGCGAATGTGCCGGCGCCGAGCGAGGATTGCGGCAGCGCAGGGCCGAATGTTCCGGAGCGCGGGAGCCCTGGACTTCTCAATGCAGCCTATCTTTTCAATGCGGACTATCTTGAGAGTCGTTGCGCGGATGACTCATTGCCGCCTCTCATGGTGCAGAAGAGTTCCGGCAAACTTATCTTTCTTGGTGATCCTGGAGATTCAGGAGACGTCGTCGGCGACCTGAGCCTGGCTGCAAACAACAAGTTTGCCTACTCATCGGATTGCTATCGCTTTGGCCCATCAATTTATGGGTTTAGACGCAAGAACGACGGTGCGCTCAGCGAACTGCCCATCCATCCTGCCTTGCCCAAGGCTGTCAAAGGGGAAGGTTGGTGTCCTTATCTTGCGGCCTCTGACGGCGCCAGGCATCTGGCAATTCCCATGTATCCCTGGTCGCAATACGGCAGCCAGGACGGACCATACCAGCTCGCGACTTACAGCGTGAATAGCTCGGGCCAGCTTACTACTTCGAGTACTTACTTCGACATGCCCAAAGTTATGACCGGCAGCATAACTGATGTGAATATGGACCCATCCGGATCACTTCTAGCTGTGGCGGGAACAGGCGGAGTACAGATATTTCACTTCAATGGAGGCAAGCCGATAACCCGATATACCGGCCTGCTAACGACGGAAGAAGTGGACCAGGTGTTCTGGGACAGCAACGGTCACCTGTACGCGATCGGGCAATCAGCGAACAAGCTGTGGGTCTTCAACGTTACATCGACCGAGAGCGCTGAGGCTCCCGGATCGCCCTACGCTGTGAATGAACCGCTGGGGCTGATTGTGCAGCCCCTGCCGCTGGAATCCCCGGATTCGACGGGAACCGGAGTTACAGGCGTTAAAGCACCAGCGCCCTGGCACGGAGGCAAGCCCTCTTCCAAGCTCTAAGGTCGGGGAGGGTCGCCCGTCGCCACTATCCAAGCGTGCTCATATCGATCACGAAGCGGTACTTCACGTCCTGCTTCAGCAGGCGCTCGAAAGCTTCGTTGATCTTCTGCATGGGGATAACTTCAACTTCAGAAACAATGTTGTGCTTGCCGCAGTAGTCGAGCATCTCCTGTGTCTGCGGCATGCCCCCGATCATCGATCCGGCGATGGATGACCGGCGCACAATAAGACTGAATACGCTGAACGAAGAGGGCGAGGCCGGCAAACCGACGAGACACATCGTCGCGTCTTGCTTCAGTAACGGAAGATAGTCGTCGAGCGGATGCGGCGCAGAGACAGTGTCCAAAATGAAGTCAAAGGACTTGGTGTGGGCTTTCATCGCATCAGGATCACTGGACAACACAACCTCGTCCGCACCCAGCTTCACCGCGTCTTCTTTCTTGCGCAGGTTGGTGGTGAATTGCACAACATGCGCCCCGAAGGAGTGTGCAAACTTCAAAGCCATGTGCCCCAATCCTCCCAGTCCCACAATGCCAACTTTCTTGCCCGGGCCAACCTTCCAGTGCCGCAGTGGCGAGTAAGTGGTAATGCCTGCGCAAAGCAGCGGTGCAACCGCGGCAAGGTTCAGGTTCTCCGGAACGGTATGCGCGAACCGCTCGTCCACGACATAGTTACTTGCATAGCCGCCCATGGTGATAGAGCCATCAACGCGGTCAGGCGCCGCATAAGTCAGCGTAGGACCTTGGTCGCAGAAGTGTTCTTCCCCAGCATGGCACGGAGCGCACTGACGGCATGAATCAACAATCACGCCAACGGCCGCGATGCCTCCCACTTGAAACTTGGTCACCGAGTTGCCTGCGGCAATCACGCGGCCTACGATTTCATGCCCGGGTACCATGGGATAAACAGATTGGCCCCACTCATTGCGAGCCATGTGCAGGTCAGAATGGCAAACGCCACAGTAGAGAATTTCGATTGCGATTTCCGTAGGGCCGGGTTCGCGTCGAGTGAAGCTGAAGGGGGCAAGCGGAGATTGTGCGTCGTTAGCGGCGTAGCCGTGCGATGAAGGCATTTGAAGAGATTCCTTTCAGGAAAAAGGTTGCTGCTGAAGTATAAACTTTCCTTGGATCAAGGTCGTTGACGATGGATGAACTTCTGGCAGCTGTACTAGCGGCAATGGCTGAAGTGCTCTTTGAGGCTTTCGTCGAGATTGTTCTTGTAAGTTTTGCTTCGCTTCTAATCCGAGCGATCGACAAGCTCTTTAAAGCGGTTTCTGATGTTGATCCCGTCGCCACCGCATTCGCGCTTGGACTGCTCGGAGCGCTGGTTGGCTTTATGAGCGTGGTCATCTATCCGCATCCGCTCGTTCACCCTTCGCGATTTCATGGTGTAAGCGTCATAGCGAGCCCACTGATTGCCGGCTTCGCAATGTCTCAATTGGGTCGCCTGCTGAGGAATCAGGGCAACAATGTCACGCCTCTCGAGAGCTTCGGTTATGGATTCGCGTTCGCCTTTGCAATGGCGCTCGTACGGTTTCTGATGCTCAGATAGGTGAATGAACTGCGCGCGGATTGCGGGACTCTCGGCTCAGGGGCGCTGAGCCGCTGCTACGCGCGGAATCCCTTGCAAATCGGGCGTGAACTCAATGTTTCGGAACCCAGCCGCGGTCAACAATTCGGCAATGGCCTCAGATTGACCGTATCCGATCTCGAGCGCGATAAAGCCACCCGAAACGAGACATAAAAAAGCCTGCGGAATAAGTCGGCGATAGATATCGAGGCCATCGTTGCCAGCGAAGAGAGCCAAGCCAGGTTCGTAGTCGCGTACTTCGACAGAGAGCGTTGGGCGATCGGTTTCCGGAACGTAAGGTGGGTTGGAGACAACGATGTCGAATTGCTCACCAGCGACCGGATCCAGCAGATCGCCCTGGAGAAAGCGAATCTGATCGGCAAATCCGAGCCGTTCGGCATTGCGGCGGGCCACGTCGAGTGCTGTCTCGGAAGCGTCTATCGCTGTGATCTCTGCTTCGGACCAATCGTGCGCGATGCTGATCGGTATGGCGCCGGAGCCAGTGCCAATGTCGAGTATGCGCGGGGGCCATCCGGCAGAACGAGTATTCCCGATTCGCTGACTCTTCTTCGAGTGGCTAAATTGATGAACCACACGGGATTGCAAGAACGCCTTCGGTCTATTATCCAACGCCGGAATTAGCTGGCAGACGCGCTCTACAAGGTGCTCGGTTTCAGGCCGCGGAATCAAGACCTCCGGCGTGACCAGAAAGGGCATGCGATAGAACTCTGCCTCGCCAATGATGTATTGGATAGGCTCACCGCGCTCACGCCGCGCAATGAAATCGGAGTAACTAGTAGCCTCGGCATCCACGAGTTCATTATCTTGATGCGTAACCAGCCACGCCTTGTTTTTCTGCAGCACGTGAAGGAGCAAAGTCTCAGCGTCTTGCCGAGCGCGTTCGGGGTGCGGGCCAAGCGACAGCCTCTCAGCCGCGCTCTCAACAACGCTGCGGAGTGCTGGCACGCCTTACGCAGCCTGGCTATTGTCAGACTTGAGCTGCTCAGCCTGGTAATGCGCAATCAGAGCGTCCACAATCGGCTGCAGCCGCCCTTCCATCACCAGGTCAAGCTGGTGCAGAGTCAGCCCGATGCGGTGATCGGTGAGTCGGTTCTGCGGGAAGTTATACGTGCGAATCTTCTCGCTGCGGTCGCCAGTACCCACCTGCTCTTTACGGGCTTTGGCAAGCTCTGCATTCTGCCGGTCCATCTCAACTTCATAAAGCCGTGAGCGCAATACGCGCATGCCCTTTTCGCGGTTTTTGATCTGCGATTTCTCGTCCTGGCAGCTAACTACGGTGTTAGTCGGAATATGCGTAATGCGGACGGCCGAGTAAGTCGTATTCACCGACTGCCCGCCGGGACCGGAAGAACAGAACGTATCGATGCGCAGGTCTTTGGCTTCAATCTTGATGTCAACTTCTTCAGCTTCAGGCAGCACCGCAACCGTGATGGCCGAAGTGTGTACGCGCCCCTGCGTTTCCGTCGCCGGCACCCGCTGCACACGATGCACGCCGCTCTCCCACTTCAGTTGCGAGTAGACGCGGTCGCCTTCAATGATGGCGATCACTTCCTTGTATCCTCCCACGCCCGATTCAGACATGGATAGCAGTTCAATCTTCCACTTGTGCTGCTCCGCGAAGCGCTGATACATACGGAAGATCTCCGCCGCAAACAATGACGCCTCATCGCCGCCCGTGCCCGCGCGGATTTCGAGAATCACGTTCTTCTCGTCATTTGGATCTTTGGGAAGCAGCAACACCTTGATCTCTTCTTCAAGCACAGGCTCACGCGGCGCGAGCGAAGCAATCTCCTCCTCGGCCATGTCTTTCATGTCCGGATCGGCCAGCATGGCGCGGGCTTCGGCGAGACCCTGGCGCACTTGCTTTAGTTCACGAAATTTGGCAACCGGCTCAGTAAGTTCGCGGAGGGCGCGGCCGGCCTTCTGATACTTTTCGTGATCAGAAATGACGTCAGGCAATCCCATTTGAGCGCTGAGTTCGTCGTAGCGCTGCTCCATTTGTTCCAAACGATCGATCATGGCCCCTCCGGGGTTTTAGTGTTTTGGAGAAAAGTTGTGAAAAGGGGGACGTTGAACGGTATAGGCGGCGGGCGCCGCTAGAGAAGGGCCGGAATGGGCTGATGCAGGGCCATAAACAGTTCTTATTCTACCCGATATTTGGATGTTGGGAGTGATCCTGGAGATTCGCCGCGTCCGCAAACTCAGGACAATCAATGTCCAATCAGTCGAGCGGCACGACCGTAGGCCAGTGAAGAAAATGGTCTTCGTCCCCAATCACAATTCGTGCGGGATTGAGGGTCAAGTTGCTGCCAAGCGCGAACCCCGGGTAATTGACATCGTTCGGCAATTCGAAAACGAGCCTCGTTCCAAGGCTTTGACCGGGACCCACTTCGCCATCGAGGCCAGCAAAGACCGGGGCGCCCACTGGCGATTTGGCGCGCATGCCCGTTTCGGATACCTCATATACCCGACCAGACCGATCAATCAGCACACCCTTGCGGCCAAGTTCCCGCTGCGCCCGGCCCTGCGACCGGTTGGTGATGCGCACGTCGACGAGATAGAAGGATTTTCCGATATTCGTCGAAGGCACCCGATTCCATCCAGTCACTGCGAAACACATTTCGTCGAAGCAGCGATCTTCGCCGAGAGCCATGATGTGCTGGGGAGCCCTGAGTGCTACGACAGTCCCGACTCCAAGGTAGAGGAACCAGACCAGACCGACGACCACCACGAGTCTGCGCGCCAGAGCCCAGCGGCGACGGGCAAGGACAACAAGCACAACCACCAAGGCTGCGGCTGTACCGAGCACAACCACAATCAGGATCAAATCAAACAGAGTCATTAAGCGCCTCTTCACTTTGCATTGCAAAGTACGAGTAGCGTACAACGGAATACGGACGGACGCAAGGCCGTTTGTCCGGCCGTGCGCACCCTACCCGATGCGAGAGTGAGGATTGGGGTTTCCGTCACAAACGGAGGCAAACCGCGACGTTGACGTGTTATACCGGAGATGCTCTGGTTGGAGGCGAAATGAATCGAAATGTCTTTGCAATTTTGCTGGCTATGACTGTGGGAACGACGAGTTATGCGCAAGACGCGGCACTCAAAGGGATTGAGACAAGCGATCTGAACCGGACTGTGCAGCCATGCGACAACTTCTACGACTTTGCGAATGGGGCGTGGCGCGCGCAGAATCCGATTCCCGCGTCAATGGACCGGTGGAGTCGGCGCTGGCAGGCGGGTGAGCAGAACAAGGACCAGTTGCGCAAGATTTTGGATGAAGTGTCGGCGACGCCGGGGCAGCCGAAGGGCAGTACCCAACAGTTGACCGGAGATTTTTATGCTGCGTGCATCAACCAAAAGGCCGTGGATGCGGCCGGCACTACGCCGCTGAAACCGTATCTGGCGGAGATCGATGCGATTCACGATGCGGCCGGTTTGCAACAAGAGTTGCGTAAGCTGCAGGCGCTGGGCGTGACTGCGCCATTCAACTTTTCGGGAACCCAGAATGTGCATTCGCCGACCGATGTGATTGCCGACGTGGGTGCGGCAGGGCTGGGATTGCCGGACCGCGATTACTATGTGAAGCCGGAGAAGCGGTTTGCGGACGCGCGAGCGGGTTACCTCGTCTACGCTGCGAAGATATTCTCGCTGAGCGGAAGTTCTGAAGGGGAAGCGAAGGCCGCGGCGCAGACGGTGATGGAGTTTGAGACGGCGCTGGCCAAGGCTTCACTGGACAATGTGGCATTGCGCGATCCGCATGCGACCGATCATCTTGTGGATTTGGTTTCGTTGCAGGCCATGACTCCGCACTTTGACTGGAGCGCATTTTTGAAGAGCGCGGGCATTGAGCCCGGCGTGGTGAATGCGGAGCAGCCGGCCTTTCTGAAAGAGTTTGAGCGGCAACTGGTTTCTACATCGCTCGCGGATTGGAAAACATACTTACGCTGGCAGTTGCTGAACAACAGCGTCATTGCATTGTCAAAACCGTTTGAGGATGCGCACTTTGGTTTTTACGAAAAGCAGTTGGCCGGCGTTGGCGAGTTGAAACCGCGCGAGACACGTTGCGCGGAACAGACTGACGGGCTGCTGGGCGAAGCACTGGGACAGGAGTACGTGAAGCGATATTTTCCGCCTGAGGCAAAGCAACGCGCGCAGACGATGGTCGCCAATATTCTTGCCTCAATGCACGAAACGCTGGACGGGGTGGACTGGATGACACCGGCGACCAAAGAGCGCGCCGTTGAAAAGATCAAAAGCTTCGCAGTGAAGATCGGCTATCCAGACAAGTGGAAGGATTACTCGTCGGTGAAGATCGATAGGAATGACTATTTCGGCGACGCGATGGCTGCGACGCGATTCCAGGTTGCGGATAACTGGTCGACGATTGGAAAGCCCGTGGACCGTGCGCGCTGGGGAATGACGCCGCCGACTTCGAACGCGTATTACAACCCGCTGATGAACGAGATTGTTTTTCCCGCGGGGATTCTGCAGCCGCCTGCATTCAGCATGAAGTATTCCGACGCGGTGAACTATGGAGCAATCGGGGTGGTGATTGGACACGAGATTTCGCACGGCTTCGACGACCAGGGTGCGCAATTCGATTCAACGGGAAAGCTGGATAACTGGTGGACAGCTGAGGACCTGACGAAGTTTCAAGCAAAGACGGCGTGCGTGGTGAAGCAGTTCGACGGATTCAAGATTGACGGGCCGGATGAGATTCATATCAACGGAAAGCTGGTGCTGGGTGAGTCGATTGGCGACTTGGCAGGGCTGAAGATTGCGTACCGCGCATTCAAGAAAACGGCGCAGGGGCAGTCGGATGCGACGATCGACGGATTTACGCCAGACCAGCAGTTCTTTATTGCGTGGGGCCAGTTCAGAGGAGACGAGACCCGGCCGGAGACGCAGAAGCTGATGGTGCAGGGCGATCCGCATCCTGTGGCGAAGTACCGTGTGCTTGGGCCGATGTCGAATTTCCCACCTTTTGCGGCGGCGTTTAGCTGCAAGAATGGGTCCGCGATGACGCGACCGGATGCCGAGCGGTGCGTGGTCTGGTAGGGGCCGGGCTAAAGGAATGGGTTGACGATTTTGACGCCGTCAAATTCCTGGCCATGCTGCATGTCCTCTGAAAGCAGGACGCGACAGCCGGTCTGCTTCGCCATCCGCAACACAAGAGCATCCCAGAACGAAAAGCTGTGCAGGCGATGGATGTCGATGGCCGCAAGGATGTCAGGAACGGTCGGCTCGCCAACAACAAACCTCGAATGAAATTCAACTTTGTATCGAGCGACTCCAGCGTCCAGCTTGAGCTTCCGAGTGACCGCATTGAAGAATTCCTGAAGGATTTGGAGCGACACAACGCCCGTTCGTTGCCTTTTGTGTTCCAGTATGAGCGCGACGGCCTTCTTCCGCTTGACCGGTTCGCTCTCATCCTCGGCGTAAACCAGGATGTTTGTGTCCAGGAAAGTGCGCGGGAACTTTGTGGGTGGTTCAACTCGCGCAACTGGCTTACCGGATCGCGCAATTACGACCTGATCGCCCGCGACGAGATCGGAGAGGCGAGCCCTTACTTCCTTGGGAAGGACAATCCGGTTGTGCGTGCGTACGCTCTGAATCCCATCGCGGGGCTTCGACCTATCTGCGCTCATGGACCTCGTCCCGGTTGAACTTCCAACCGTTCGAATTTCCCAATCCGGAAAGGCGCTCAAACATCTCTAAGTCGCGCTCCAACTCCAAATCGTCTTCACCAGCGATGTGCTGCAAGTGCTCGCGTATCTCTTGGTTGATCGTCTTGCCCGTTGCGCGGAGCTTTTCTCGTGCCCTTTCGACCAACTGCTCGTCAATAGAGAGCGTAATGTTCATGGACACAGTATATGTGTGCACATATACTGTGTCAAATGTAAAATCCGACCTCAAAAGCACTCAAGCTGGTCACATGGGTTCATCAGCGGCACTTGTAGCGATGAGTCGTGTTGCGCGTCAGAATAAATTGTGATGGTCGCCGGCTTATAGTCTTCCGGTTTCGTGGTCATGATGTTGGGGACAAAAGTCTGAGGGTTTCGGTCGTAGAGCGGGAACCACGTGCTCTGCACCTCCACAATCACCGTATGCCCGGCCTTGAACACGTGGTCCACGTCATGCAGCGAAAACTTGTACTCGTGCACCGATCCGGAACGCAGCGGCCTTGGCTCGGTAAACGACGTGAGATAGCGCCCGCGGAAAATCTCTTCGTTCGTCATCAACTGGTAGCCACGCATCGTGGGGTCGGCATCATCGTCGGGATATTGATCAATCAGCTTCACCACCATGTCGTTGTCCGTGCCTGTTGTGGAGGCGTAAATGTCGGCAAGCACTTCGCCGGTCAGCACCATGTCCTTCTTGAGCACCGGCAGCTTCCACAAAGCCACGTCCTTGCGGTCGGTCACAAAACGCTGGTCCTCAGTCATCCATGCGCGCCAGTGCGAGCCTTCGCCGTAAGTAGGCTGAATGGGCCTGTGGCGGAAAGGCACAGGGTTTGCGGAATCGCTGACATAGCTGGTGGTGGCCGCACCTGTCGGCTCGGCCCAGCTCAGTAAACCCGCGCCCTCGAGATGCAGGCTCGTAGGCTGCGATTCCTGCGGCGGAAATTGGGCGTAGCGCTTCCAGGTGTTAGACCCAGTCTGGAAGCTCGCTGTGTTTTCCAAATCGAATCCAGACGTATTTGTGCCCGGCTCGTCCTTCAGGTAATGTGCGAAGAACCGCGCTTCAATCTGCGCGCGGAATTCCTGCCCAATGGGCCGCGTGTAATTGAGCGCGCCAAAGTGGCGTCGGGTGCCGGCCCAGCAACCATGGCACCACGGACCCAGCACCAGAAAATTCTGGTGATTCCCGTCGTGCGGTTCCAGGCTCGCGTACTCTTCCTGCGGCCCCCACATGTCTTCCTGGTCGTAGTAGCCACCAACGGTGAGTGTCGGTACGGTCACAGCGTTCAGATGAGACTCGACCGCCCGTGACGACCAAGCAGCGTCATAGGCCGGGTGATCAAGGAAGAGCTTCCACGTCGGAAGAATTTTCGATCCCGACTTCTTCACATCTTCAGCAAACGAGCCGCGCTCAAGAAAGTAGTCGAACCCGTCGCGGGGCTTCCCGTCCTTATCTTTCCCATAGTCAACGTTGAATCTTTCCTTTGTCGATTCAAGGCCGAGAACATAGTCATATCCGTAAGTCTGCCGAAACGCGCCGTTGTGAAAAAAGTCATCGCCCATCCACACGTCAATCATGGGAGCCTGCGGGGAGATAGCTTTCACCGCCGGATGTGGATCGATGCCGGCCATCATCGCCAGGAATCCGGGATAGCTGGTGCCGGTAACGCCGACGCGCCCATTGTTGCCGGGAACATTCTTGAGCAGCCACGCCACAGTGTCCTGCGTGTCAGTGCTTTCGTCGATGGCCTTCGGATCGTGATGGTCTGCCAGCGGCCGCATCATGATGAATTCGCCCTCGCTTTTGTAGCGGCCGCGAATATCTTCAGCGACATAAATGTAGCCGTCGCGCGCAAGTTCTGGGCGCCCGCCGAAGAAGCTCGCTCTGTTCGTTCCGTCAACTCCGTACGGGGTGCGTTGCATTAGGAACGGAAGCGGCGCGTGAATGTCCGCGGGCTTCAGAATCACTGCATGCAGCTTCACTCCATCGCGCATGGGAATCATCACTTCCGAGCGCTGGTAATCATGGAAGGCATGATGAACCGCAGGTCCCGTGCGGCGATAGACGGTGTTTGTCTCATCCACTTCTGCCACGGTTTCGCCCTGACCTGCCGCATCGAGAGTGAACCGCAATGTCGTATCTTTATCGCCCATCCCATTGGGCCGACGGAATTCTGTTGCAGAGATGCGTGTGAGCTCCGTGGGAACCATCCGCTCCGATTCTTCCATCAGCTTGCCGTCCTGTAGGTAGAAGCTGATCGGCGTGTCCGGCTCAATGGAGTTGGTGTACTCGCCACTCAGGGCATCGATCCCCGGCGCAGAAGTCTGGGCACACAGAGAGCAGCAAAAAAGCAGCGCGGCGAAGAATGTGAAAGGGACAGTGCGACGAAAAGACAACGGGGGAGCCTCCCATAACCAATCGAGCTGATTCCCCCATCATATTTGAACTTGTCAGGCACCCTTCAGTTTTGAGCAGAACCCGAAATGCACTTGGCGCAGGGAATCAAGGCCTGGACACCGGAGCCTTGTTTGGCCTGGTTCTTCCAAAGTGATAAACAAGACTCACTTCCGGCGTGCTCGTCACTGTGAACAGCCGGGTCATCGGGAACTGATTTGTCCCGGTTATCCCCGGTGTGATGTCCAGAATGTTGAAGTCAGGGCTCTTGTAGAGTAGCCCGCGATATTCAGCTCGCATATCCAACTTCGGGCTCAGTTTGAAGTTAGCCCCCACGCCAAACACCAGTGCCGGGCGCGTCTGCCGGGTTGCGCCTGTTTCGGTGCTGAGCGGCGTAAAGAATAGTCCACCGCCACCCACCTCTGTAAAAGTGGAAAAGCGTTTGGTTCGCGGTCCTTCAATCACTGAAGATACAGTCAGGTCGTACATGTTAGTCCGTAGGTTGCCGCGGACGAAACTCGACGCGGACGGAACCGTCGTGGTCGGGGTAACAATGGACTCCTGAGCGTTTGAATAGTGCTCTGTAAAGCGCGTGTAACCAAAATGGACGTTATAGCCAAGCCACGGTGTGAACGATTGGTGAAAGCTCCCGAAGACTCCTCCTGCAGGTCCCGCGCCCTGGGTTACTTGCGTGATTCCAGTTCCGGTGAGCGAGTAGACATGGGTGAATGTGGGCATGCGCGTTGCCGTCGAATCGCCCTCGATGCCAATCGAAAGGTCGGTGCTGGGCTCGAATTTACGATGCTTCGGTGTTTGTTCGTCAGTTTGTGCGAATGAAGAGTGAGCTACGAAGAAAACGAGGATGAACGTGAAGGTTGAGGCGATTTTGAGCAAAGGACGGCGATGCCGTAGTTGCGGCTGATTCACTGCAGATATCCTCCTGCGTTATTGCTCACATAGACGGAGTTAGGTTGGTTTCGTGAGCTAGGCAAGAGCCGCTCTTGAGTTATCCCGGCAACCTGAACAGTCGATTGGTTTGGTAAGATCGATCCGAAAAATGAGCTAATAGATATGCCGCTCGCGACCTAAATTATTAGTTGAGTTTATAAGTGAATGAGTAAGGCCGCTCTAATGCGAATGGCCATGGTGATGATGCCCGTGACTCTCCGCCGCGCCGGCCATCTCTTCGATGGGAACAACGCACCCATGCGTCTCCGGGCAGCCCACGTGCTCAAACTGGATGGTGCTATGGCAAATGTTGTAGTGGTCTTTAAGAATATGGTTCACCTTAAGCAGAATGCACGCGCTCTCTGAAGGCGGAATGTCGTCGATGGTTACATGGCAGGCCAGCGCGCGAGAGTTGGAACCGAGACTCCACACGTGCAAATCGTGCACGTTAATGACCCCTTCAACGGATTCCATGTCGGAGCGAATCTTCGGAAGCGAGCATCCGTGCGGCGTACCTTCCAGCAAAATGTTCAGCGTCTCGCGAACTATGCCCACGCTCGACCAAAGAATCAGCGCCGCAATCACCAGCGAGAGAACAGGATCGATCCAATATTGGCCGGTAAACAAAATCGCCGCGCCGCCCACGATTACCGCTGCGGTAGACAGCGTATCTCCGGCCATGTGCAGGAAGGCGGAGCGCATGTTCACGTCGCGGGCGACGCCCCACAGAAGCGCCGCAATCACGCCGTTCATCAGCACGCCGGCCGCTGCCACAGCCATCATCAGTTTCGGCTGCACTGCTACCGGCGCAGAGAGCCTGTGAATCGCCTCAAACCCGATCCAGAGAGAAATTACGATCAGCGTAGCTGCATTGATAAACGCCGCAAGCACACCAGCGCGCTGATAGCCGAAGGTCTTCGAATCACTGGCCGGGCGCGACTGAAAATAAACCGCCGCAAAACTCAGAAGCAGCGCCAGAAAATCTGACGCATTGTGCCCGGCCTCTGAAAGCAGCGCCAGCGAGTGTGCGCGCAGGCCGAATACAAAAGTGACAACAACGTACGCAAGCGTGGCAACCAGCGAAAATCGAAGAACGGATTGGGTCTTGCGTGCGCCCGCAGGGGAAGGCGCGGCGTGAACATGCATAAGGCTGAGTATACCCCGGGTGGGTATCGCCTGCCAATTGCAGTTGCAGTCCTCCCGGCTTCAATTTTCGGGAACGATAGTGGAACTGCCGGATCTCATGTCTTCAACAACCCAACGATCATATGCCTCCTGGTCTACCACCGTGATCATCTCGGAGCTTATCCCTCTCAGCTTTGGGTAAAAGAGCTGGTCCTTGCCGGGAAACTGATCGCCTGATTCCGATGTCAAGAAAAGCCCAGGGTCGTCGGTGTACGAGATAAGCGTCATTTCGCTCGGCAATAGCTTGTAAATCGCTTCGCTAAAATCCCGCCCCTGTTTCCAGGTCTTATATCCAATTTGGCAATCGTGAATTGTTGCCACGACATGAGCTTTGCGCTCACGATGCTCATCGAGCAACTCAAAAAACCGCTTAAGTGCACCGCGTTCATCGGGAACTCGATCCAAAATCATCCGCAGCCAGCCGCTTGTAGAATCGTAAAAATGAAGCCGGTAGGCCACCCAATCCAGAAAGTCGGTCGGCATTTGAATTACATCGTCAATGCCGTGATCGCCCTCCGCCATTCGGTATCCACGTAAGAAGTACCAGAGACCAGTCAGAGAAGTCTCTCCCAGATAAAGAGCAGGTTTCTCCCGGATCAAGTCCAGTAATCGCCCTGCTTTGATGTCCTGTGTTCTGTCTTGATGACTCATTTTCGTCCTCGGAGTCTTTGAACTATCACAGGATCAGAATACGCTCCTGTTCAGCAAATCTAAATTCATCTATAGGTTCCCAGGGAGGTTTCTCTGGCTTGAGCATCCGTGTTGGTAGGGATCTAAAAGATGCCTAGCCCCGCCCCGGCCGCAAGTGGCTTACGTCAATCGGGTCGGGATCGTCATACACATGCTGCGCCGGTAGTCCCATGCGCAACCCGGACCACTCCTCGGAAACCACGATGCTGTTCTGCGGATTGCCCGATTGGTACCGCGCGGAGCAGGGAAATCCGGCGCGAATCTGCGTCACATCCACAACGTCCAGCAGAGAAGTAATGTCCTGCGCGCACTCGTAGTCCACGCCGCCGAAGTGATAGTTGTACATCAGCATGGTCAAAACCTGAGCCGGCTCATCCTTCAATTTTGATGAGGGTTTGATTGGCGCCTCAATCTCGCAGATATCCAGCAGCATGCCGTCCACCATGCGTCCAGACTGCGAAAGAAACAGCCGTCGTGCGCGCTCCAGTTCCTCCGGCGTTGGCCGTTTGCGGAAGATGCGCCACAGAACGAATGCGATGAGCCCCGCGAGCACGACAGACCCGGTAGCAACTTCCCATGCGTATGCGGAGAGCAATCTCATTGGCAAAGGGGCTCCGGACGGGACACCGCGTTGCAGCTTTCTCGGTGCCCCACCTAGAGAATACCGCAGCAGCAATGGCGAAAACCGCGCATCAGGGTACAGCGGCAAGGTTTGCCGCTGCGATATACTCGTGTCTGCATCTTGTGGCAATTTCTGCCTACGCGAGGCGCGTTTTTCGGAGGGTTTGTTTGGTTTTGAAGAATAGTTCCGCAGCGGCACAGGATTCCCAAGAGCCTGATCGGGCGCGAAATCGCATCCGTTCCACCACCGTAATTTGCGTGCGGCGCAACGGCGACGTCGTCATGGCCGCGGACGGACAGGTGACGCTGGGCGATCACGTTTTGAAGCACTCGGCCAAGAAGATCAGGCGCCTCTACCAGGAGAAGGTTCTCGCCGGGTTCGCCGGATCCACGGCGGACGCATTCAGCCTGTTTGCGCGCTTTGAAACCAAGCTGGAGCAGTATGCGGGCAACCTGAACCGCGCGGCAGTGGAGCTCGCGAAAGACTGGCGCACCGACAAGATGCTGCGCAACCTTGAGGCCCTGCTGCTGGTGGCCGATAAGGGTCAGACGTTTCTGATTTCCGGCTCCGGTGACGTCATCGATCCGGATGAGCCGCTGGCGGCCATCGGGTCAGGCGGAAGCTACGCCACGGCCGCTGCCCGCGCCCTGATTGAAAACACCGAATTGAGCGCCCGCGACATTGCCGAAAAAGCAATGAAGATCGCCGGCGCCATCTGCATCTATACCAATGACCGAATCACGATTGAGGAGTTGAAGGGCTAGCCCAACACGCTCGCAGCCCCCATTCATACATGGCCATTTACCTGCCCGCATCCGCTGAAGAACAGGAACTCGCACTCGACGAGTTGACCCCGCGCGAGATCGTCACCGAGCTCGACAAGCATGTCGTTGGACAAAAAGCCGCCAAGCGCGCCGTGGCCATCGCTCTGCGCAATCGCCAGCGCCGCCAGAAGCTTCCGCCCGATCTTGCAGACGACATCATGCCCAAGAACATCATCATGATTGGGCCAACCGGAGTGGGTAAAACTGAAATCGCGCGCCGCCTGGCCAAGCTCACCGGCTCTCCCTTCTTGAAGGTGGAAGCCTCGAAGTTTACCGAGGTCGGTTACGTGGGCCGCGATGTGGAATCGATGATTCGCGACCTGGTTGAGATCGCCATCGACATGGTCCGCGAAGAGCGCCTCGAGGAAGTGGAAGATAAGGCAGAGATGAACGCCGAGGAGCGGCTGCTCGATATCCTGCTGCCTCCCCCTCCGCCAACGCCGCCCGCGCAGGAAGGCCAACTCACGCTGCCCGGATCGGACAGCTATCAGCGCTCGCGCGAGAAGCTTCGCCAGCAGTTCCGCGAGGGCAAGCTCGACGACCGCCAGGTGGAGCTCGATGTACGCGAGCGCAACGCGCCCCAGTTCGGCATTATCAGCAACCAGAACCTTGAGGACATGGAAATGAACCTCAAGGATATGCTGCCCAACATCTTCGGCGGCGGCTCAAAGAAACGCAAAATGAAGGTGGGCGACGCGTTCGACTACCTGGTGCAAGAAGAAGAAGGCCGTCTTATCGACATGGATCAGGTCAACCGCGTGGCCACTGAGCGCGTTGAGTCCAGCGGCATCATCTTCCTCGACGAAATCGACAAGATCGCCGGCCGCGAAGGCGGTCACGGTCCTGATGTGTCACGCGAAGGCGTGCAGCGCGACATTCTTCCCATCGTTGAAGGCACTACGGTCAACACCCGCTACGGCATGGTCCGCACGGATCACATTCTCTTCATCGCCGCCGGCGCATTCCATGTCTCCAAGCCCAGCGACCTCATCCCCGAATTGCAGGGCCGTTTCCCCATTCGAGTGGAATTGCAGTCGCTCACCGTCGACGATTTCCTGCGCATTCTCACCGAGCCCAAGGCCTCTCTCACCAAGCAATACGCGGCCCTGCTTGAAACCGAAGGCGTGCGCCTTGAGTTTGCGCCGGATGCCCTGCGCGAAATGGCCGAGTTCGCCTTCAAGGTGAATGAGCAGACTGAAAACATTGGCGCGCGCCGCCTGCACACCATCATGGAGCGTGTCCTTGAGGACGTAAGCTTCCTCGCGCCAGACGTGGCCCGCCGCGCGCCGGATGAAGAAGCCGCGGCAGCACTGCGCGAAGCCATCAAGGCTGAGTCTTCCACGCCGCTGCCCTATGAAGAGCGCATGACCGCCTCTGGCCCGGAGAAGACATTCCTGATCGACGCAGCGTATGTAAAGCAGATGGTAGCGTCCATTGTGAAGGATCACGATTTGAGCCGCTACATTCTGTAGAGATCAGGGAACAGGGAAGAAAGGCACCGGGCGCAAGCCTGAGAGGTTCGGCATGACCGGATGGAGAAACCCAAAAGATCCACAAAATGTGCCTAAGGCTGTTAGGTTGCGCGATCGAGCCCAGAATATGAAGGCTCATGCAGACGCTCTTCTGCGGGAAGCCGACGCACTAATAGCCGAGGCGGAGGCAATAGAGGCCGCCGAGAACGCGCACGCGCCGCTTCCAGCTAGCGACGTTTAGACGTGCTGACTCACGGATAGAACATTCCCGTCCGGATCCTTGAACCACGCCACCTGGTCCCCGGACGGCGAATTCCAAATCCCTGTCTGCTTATCCTCGACGAAGGGATACTTTTCCGTTTCCACGCCTCGACTCCGAAGCCACGAAACCACCGCGTGGATGTCCTCCACTTCCCAACCCAGAACGGTGCCCTGTGCGGGCTTGAATGTCTCCGACTTCGAGACGCGGATCATGTTCGCGCCGGCCCTTACCGCCAGCGCAAACTGGTCGAGACTCACAAACTCAAAGCCGAGCTTGCCCTCGAAGAACGCGCGCGCCTTCTCGTAGTCCGTTGTCGTAAGAAATCCAATCAGTCTGTTCGCAGTCAACATACCGCCTCCGATCTTGCTTTTCTGAACGTAGCAGTTGTTGGTCCTATTAACTTTCGCTATCATGACAATAAATGTCGCGAACGTGCCACTCACTGCTCTACGACCAGAATGGCCACCGCATCGCAGAGATGGCGGCAGGAGTGTGGGATTTCGCTCACGGCCATGCGATCAGGCGCCATTCCCACATTGAAGACCAATTGCTCTTCGCGTCAGAAGGCGTAATGACGGTCGAGACAGACGAAGGCATTTGGGTCGTGCCGCCGTTAAGAGCTGTGTGGATTCCGGCGGGAACCGTGCATGGAGTCTCCATGTCTGGCCACGTATCCATGAGGACGCTCTACATCCTGCCGAAGCTGTGCAGAACGGTCCCCCGACACTGCCTGGTCATCAACATTTCTTCGCTGTTACGAGAACTCATTCTTCACGCATGCCAGTTTTCAAAGTTGCGAATGCAGGTGCCCGCGGAGCGGCATGTGATTGAACTGATCCGCGATCAATTGAAGCTCGTCGAATCGATTCCCGTTCAATTACCCCACCCCATCGATCCACGCGCAAGAAAACTCGCTGATCGTTTGCGCGCAAATCCATGCGAACAGCGTTCGCTGGAGGCTTTGTCGATGGAATGCGGCGCAAGCAAAAGAACGATGCAGAGGCTTTTCGCGGATGAGAGCGGAATGTCATTCAGCCGATGGCGCCAGCAGGCGCGCCTGGTCCACGCACTTCAGACTCTGGCCGCGGGACAATCGGTTACCGACGCCGCGCTCGATGCCGGCTACAGCACAACCAGTGCATTTATCTCTATGTTTCGGAAGCAATTGGGAACCACGCCGGCTCGCTATTTGGCTGCAGCGGAGTAGAAAAAGACCAACGCGTGCTTTGGCAGCCACACCCCAGCACATCTTGTATTAGTATTGCTGCCATGCAAACACTCAATCTCTCCGGCTCAGAAAAGAAGAGTGACGGAAGACTAAAAAGCCTCCTCTGGCCAAGCGTCGAAAATGCCTGGGATGTGGATTACCTAGGCCAGCAGGGCTTTTGGATCTGCCTGATCATCGGTGTCCTCAATTTGGCCCTGATGGCGATTACTGCCTCCTTCGTCCCAAATTCTGCCAGCCGCATTGTGTTGTTGGCCCTTGGTACGGCTATCTTCTTCGTCTATCTTGTCGGGGGAATGGGAGTGCGCGAATCCAAATGGCCTGCAGCGGCCATGATTTTCACAATCTATGTGATAGGCCAGTTGAGGGCCCCCAGCATTCTTTCCTTCATTATTGGTGCTGTCTTGCTCTCAAATGTCCGCGCAACGTTCATGGCTTCACGTTGGAAGCCCTTCGCCGAGGGCGAGGACCGTCCGATGCGTTTCATTGAGACATTTCGCGACAAGTTGGTCGATCAAGTGCCGCCAAAGGCATGGCCGATTCTGAAGATCCCTTTTTATATCGCGGCCTCGCTGATTCTGTTTTTCTCGCTAACCGCTCGGTAACTGGCCTAACGAACAATCGTTTGATCTCTCCTCCGGGAGCGAATTCTGCCCAGTCTTAACAGCGGAGCCTGCGAAGAGTCCTTGAAGTTTGCCCGGAACGATTTTCAATTGCACTCGCGCCCCTCATCTGTTACGTTTTTCTCGTACCTCGGCAGTCCGCGCCAGGCAGTCAATCAGCGGGCTCTACCTGCACTCTCCCGCTTCTGAGGGAATGTGGAAGGAGGCGCTTCAGAGCACCTGGGAAAGGTGTGCCTGTGCGCTTACCAACCCGCACCCGCCTCTCCTTCGCCTCCACTTGCATCACAACAGTCAGGAGAGAAGCCATGAGCGAAAAAGCCAATCACCACAAGATCAACTACATCGAATTCCACTCCACCGACCTTGAGCGCACCAAAATGTTCTACGCCACCGTCTTCGGCTGGACCTTTGTCGACTACGGTCCAGAGTATGTCGCTTTCCACGGCGCGGGCATCGACGGCGGCTTCATCAAGAGCGAAGCGCACCCCAGTGCAGGCAAAGGCGAACCGCTGGTCGTGCTCTATTCTTCGGATCTTGCCGCGACCGAAATCGCAATTCGACTGGAAGGCGGCGGCGTTGTCGTCCCAACCTTCGAGTTTCCCGGCGGCCGTCGCTTCCACTTCTCCGATGGAGCAGGAAACGTCCTCGGCGTCTGGTCGGAGTAGACTAAAGCCGCGTGCAAATGGGTATGCTGGTGTCAATTTTCAATTGGGGTTCGTTCATATGGTGACCCAGCATACCCGCCCAGAATCGAACATCCGTGTCACCCCTATATTCATAGCGGCTGTATGGATGGCCCTTTCAGCATCTTCGTCCCTTGGGCAAGCAGGCGCGGCATCCACACCCTCTGCGCCTGCAAACACCCCCTATGTCGCGACAATGACCTTCGATGTCGCATCCGTGCGCGAGAACAAGAACCTCGACATGAACGCCGGCCTTACGATGGGTGCTCAGTTCGTCTCGCATTCGACAACATACCGCGCAACCAACTGGCCAATCGAGAGCTTGATCAGCGAGGCTTACAGCGTGCTCGGATATCAGATTGTCGGTGCTCCGGATTGGCCTTGGCCGACATTTTTTATGATCGAGGCCAAGGGCGACAGCGAAGCGGATGCAAAGATGGCGGCGTTGACGAATCGGCAGCAAGATGCGGAGGAGCAGCATATGCTTCAGGCCCTGTTGGCGGATCGTTTCAAGCTGAAGGCGCACTGGGAGACGAGAGAAGGGGACACCTACAACCTGGTGGTAGCCAGGGGAGGCCCGAAGCTGGGCGCACAAGGCTCGATTCCTCCTTCGGCGGAAGAGAAGAAAAGGTTTGGAGACAATCCGGTAACAGGGCTGTATCAACTAGGGTGCCATTCGCAAGGGTGCGACTATATTGCGCATGGCGCCTCGATAAATTCGTTAGTTGACGCACTGACCGGACAGTTCGGCCGACCGGTATTCGATAAGACCGGGCTGACTGCCAAGTACGATTTTGTGTTGAAATACCAGGGCCGATGGGACCGCGACCGGGCCGCCGACGATCTGGACCCCACGCCCCCGTTGGATCGTGCACTGCAAGACGAACTCGGGCTAAAGGTTGAGCCCGGCAAGGGACCGATAAAGGTCCTTGTCATCGATCACGTCGAAAAGCCCTCAGCAAACTAGTGACTGCCTAAGCCGGATTAAATAAAACCCAACGGAAAACCCTTCGAAGAAAACTGGGCGTCCGCGTCTGACCCGCGTCCAAAGTACTTATGTAAGACATCCCTCATCTTTACTGCTGCCGTTCTGCGCGCCTCAGTCGATGGACTGAGAAGACGCTCATGCCCCAGGGGAACCGAACCCAGGTCTGAGCGAATTCTGAATCTCGCGGTGCCAGACCATGTTCGTTCTTTTTAGTGCGCGCTCATTCAATGCAGTTGTTCTTCTACTTTCCAGCATTTGCATTGCGGCCAATGCCCAGGTGAATCGACAATTCTCCATTCCAGATCAAACGCAACTCGTCACTCTCAAAGGCAACGTCCATCCGCTGGCGCGCCCAGAGTTTGATCTCGGACCCATCGACCGCGAGACGCGCCTTGACCGCTTGATCCTTCAGCTTCAGCCCTCCCCAGCGCAACAAGAGGAACTCGACCTGCTTGTGGAAGCGCAGCAGGATGCATCCTCGCCGCTCTATCACCAATGGCTGACACCTGCGGAGTTCGGAGCGCGATTCGGTGCCACCGCACTGCAACTGAAGCAGGTCACAACGTGGCTCACCGGACATGGCTTTGCTATAGACGAGATTGCCGCCAACCACCGCGAGATTGTGTTCTCCGGCAACGCGGCCCAGGTGGCCGACACCTTCCACACGCAAATTCGCCGCTACAGTATCGAAGGCGTGGAGCACATCGCCAACACTGGCAATCCGCAAATCCCCGCGTCCCTGGACAACCTGGTGTCGGGCATAGTTTCGCTGCACAGTTTTCGCCGGACTTCTGCCATCTCCTCGCTTCGCAGAATCAATGCCAAGCCGCTAAGCGGCCGGCGCCCCGAGTACTCCGCCGGTTCCACGCACTATCTCTTTCCCGCCGATCTCGCCACCATCTACAACCTGAAAACGCTCTACACCGAAGGCACAAACGGCGAGGGCGCTTCCATTGCCATTGCCGGCCGCAGCAACATTAAAGTGACCGATGTGACCACTTTCCGCGTGACCTCCGGCCTGACTGCAAATGCTCCCGCTGTGCTGGCTCCTGGTACAGATCCGGGCCTGGTCAGCGGCGATCAGGATGAGGCGACCCTCGACGTGGAGTGGAGCGGCGCCATGGCTCCAGCAGCGCAGGTTACCCTTGTGGTCGAGGCCTCCACCGCCACCACCGACGGCATTGACCTGGCAGCGCAATACATTGTGAACCACGCCACGGCATCGGTCGTCAGCGTGAGTTATGGCAGCTGCGAGCAGGCCATGGGAGCGGCCGAGCAGGCCTTCTATGGCGGTCTGTGGCAGCAGGCGGCAAGCCAGGGCATGAGCGTGTTTGTTGCCGCGGGTGACGCCGGTGCAGCCGGATGCGATACCGGTGCAGATGTCGTTGGTGCAGGCACCGGTGTGAATGGCCTCTGCAGTTCGCCCTACTCCACCTGCGTCGGTGGAACCGAGTTCAACGAGGGGCAGGACTACGCCGAGTACTGGGCACCGGGAAACTCCAAGTCCAATGCGTCGGCGCTGAGTTACATTCCGGAGAAGGTCTGGAATGAAAGCGCGACAAATGGCGGGTCGGGGCTGTGGGCCTCTGGCGGCGGATTAAGCGGGGTGTATCCGCAGCCGTCCTGGCAAAAAGGAGTGGGCGCTACGGTTGCAGCGGAGGATACCACTGGCATGCGAACGGTGCCCGATGTGGCCATGGCGGCCGCCGACCACGACGGATACGTGCTGTATGAGAACGGTTCGTACTTTGTCATTGCCGGCACCTCGGCCTCGTCGCCCTCATTCGCCGGCGTTATGGCACTCGTGGTTCAGAGGCAGGGTGGCGCCGGGCTAGGGAACACAAATCCCGAGTTGTATGCACTGGCAAAAACTTGCCACAACCCGTTTCACGCAACGCCATTGGGAGATAACACCGTACCGGGTGTGGCTGGATTCACGGCGACAGGCGCAACCTATAACCTGGCCACCGGCCTGGGCTCGGTGGATGGAGCGGCACTGGTGAGCGCATGGGGCGGAGGGTCGTCCCTGGTGAGACCCATACCGGTGCGCGGCCCCATCCGGCAACACTGCGCCATGTGCTTCGAGCGGCACTAATCAAAAAGCGCAAACGCCTGCTCAATGCGGGCCTGAGCTTTGGGATCGGCTGCGAACGACTGGTGCACTTCCAACACAATGGCTGGCGGCTCCGACAGTTGTTTCAGGGCCTGCGCAGTGGCAGTCCAGTCGATAGTGCCGTCCCCGGGCCACAGGTGCTCATCTTTCACGCCCTTGTTGTCGTGCACGTGGACAGAAACAATTCGGCTTTTCAGGGTGGCAATTGCCTGGTTCACGCCGGTGGTAATGTTGGCGTGGCCCACGTCGAGACACACGCCGATCGACTTGAGATGTCCCATCTCAAGGATCTCAATAAGGTGCTCTGGCGTCGTAGGATCACTCACCAGGTTCTCCACCAGGATGCGGACACCGAGCGGATTGGCAAACGCGCCCAGGTGCTCCAGCGCGGTCTCAGCATATTCAATGGAACGCAGGGACCAGCCGTCATCGCGCTCGCCGAGGTGAACTATGAGATTGCGAAAGGGAATCGACTCAGCAGTTTCCAGAGCGCGTTTAATTTCATCCATGGCGGCAATGCGGCGCGCCTTTTCAGGATGAAGTACGTTCACAGCGGGTGCGCCCGCTCGTCCCATTTCGCGGTCCGGGAACAAAGGAGCGTGCATCGACCAGGGCTTCAGCGGACTCGACGCAAACCACGACGCCAATTCCGCCACGTGATCGCGATCCGTATAGTCAAAGTGCTGGCGGGCGGCAAAGATCTCCACCGCTTGAGCCCCAGATCGGCTGGCGAGTTCCAACTGCGCGGAATGCAGGCGTTGATTCAGGAACAGGTGCGTGGAAAGTGCGCGCAGCATGGCCAATAAAAACTCTCCCGCTCCGTTTGATTCGGAGCCATTGCAGCGGTTTCGATTCTGCTCTTTACAGAAAGCTTGAGGCCAAGTGGCATTTTTCTCAAGAAAATGCCACCTCGCATGATCTTCACATGGCAGCATGTGAATTGGAACCGCTCTAAGCGCAGGTTCACTCCAATTGTCTCATTCTTGCAACAATTTACGTTGAAATGGATGTTGCCGCAGATGGTGCGCCCGGCCTTCTGGAACCATCGTGCCTATCCCATCCTTCGCGCTGCATGCCTCATGGATCCCCTCGACGCCTGGAAAACGCAGTGCGTCCGCGCTTTGAAAACATGTTTGATTTTCGGGGGATGGCACAGGCCTACGATACGGAGAGGAACCGCAGGCCTGTTTTCCGTTTTGCACGACTGGGGGTAGGGAGGTTGAACCAGAGACTCCGCCAGGCTCACCCGCAAACCTTACCCGGGATTCCTGCAAGAGTCAATCGAAACTGGAACCAACACCGGAAACGGTATTCTATCGCCCGTTTCTTTACCTTTGGAACTCCAGGTGCGGGAGCGTAGCTCCGCTTACACATACTAGGATGTCCGCACTTCTCCACCGGTTGCCTAGCATCCGCAATTTTCTTGAGAAATTATGTGGAAAGCCGCAGAAATGAAAAACCCTTCTGGAATCAGTAGCCTGCGGCCTTCCCGTAATGGCTTCGGTGGTCTTGCCCGCCCAACAACTCACCAGTCTTCGGGTCAATTGCAATGCATTCCCCGTTCGACCAGTGGTGCTCAGATAGCTCCAGGCTATAGCCGCGAGCCTTCAGCGCGGCCACCGTTTCCGCGGAGAAGCCCGCCTCCAAAAAGAGTTTGTCCGGCTGATATTGATGGTGAAAGCGCGGAGCGTCGACCGCCTGCTGGATATTCAGGCCGCCTTCCGACGTGGAGAGAAAGATGTTCGCCACCGTAGTAATAATGCGCGCCCCGCCAGGGGAGCCAAGCACGAATCGCAGTTTCCCGTCTTCCAGCACAATGGTCGGCGTCATGGAACTCAGCGGGCGCTTGCCCGGCGCAATGGCGTTGGCCGTCCCCTGAATCAGCCCATAAATATTAGGGACGCCTTCCTTCGCCGCAAAGTCGTCCATCTCATCGTTCAGCAAAAAGCCGAGAGACCCCGCAGTTACATGCGATCCAAACGTGTCGTTCAGCGTCGTCGTCACCGAAACCGCATTCCCTTCGCTGTCCACAACCGAGTAATGCGTGGTCTGGTTCGATTCATGCCGCCGCTGCCCCGGTGTCTTCGGCGCGGGCGGCAAAAATCCTTCAGGCCGGACCAAAGCAGCGGAAGCTGTGGCCGTGTTCGTGTCGACCGACGTCCGCCACGCGTCAGCGTATTTTTTAGCGGTCATCTGGCTTACAGGGATAGGGTTGTAGTCGGGATCGCCCAGGTAGTCGGCACGGTCCATGTAGGCACGCCGGTAGGCCTCCGTAATCAGGTGAATCGACTGCGCCGACCGGTCTCCCAGCTTGGCCAGGTCGAACCCCTCCAGAATATTCAGCGCGGACATCAGCACAATGCCGCCGGACGAAGGCGGAGGCGCGCTGATCACCGTGTAGTTATGGAACTTCCCGGTTATGGGCGTCCGCTCCTCCACAGTGTATTGCGCCATATCTTCAAGCGTTAGCAGCGCGCCGCCTTTGTGCAGCTCATCAACTAGTTCATGCGCCAGTGCGCCATGGTAAAACGAGTCGGGATCGGCCGCAATTCGTTGCAAAGTCCGCGCCAGCTCCGGCTGCTTGAAGGTTTCCCCCTCCTTATATAGATTGCCGTCGCGCTGAAAGATGCGCTTGGAATCAGGGAACTTCGCCAGGTCCGGATCGGTCAGCTCCTCGGCTTCCTCGGCGGACAGCACAAACCCCTCCGCCGCCAGCTTGATCGCAGGCGCCACAACTCTCTGCAGGCCGAGCTTTCCATACTTCTTTTCCGCGTGAACCAGACCCGCAACCGACCCGGGCGTGCCGATCGATTTGTACCCAATCACAGACCCATCAAGGCTTTCTTCCGGCAGCACGTTGCCATGCGCGTCCTGGTACATGGTCTCCGTTGCCGCAAGCGGAGCCTTCTCGCGGTAATCCAGGAAAATGTCATTGCCGTCATGGGTGTGGATCAGCATAAAGCCGCCTCCGCCCAGGTTGCCTGCCGAGGGATGTACAACCGCCAGGGCAAATCCCGTGGCTACCGCTGCGTCCACCGCGTTGCCGCCCTCGCGCAGCACTTCAAGCCCCGCATCCGCGGCCAAATGGTGGACGCTCACCACCATACCGTGCTTTGCGCGGACAGGCTGTTCGTCCAGATAAGGAATCACGTGCTTCTTTGCCTCCTGGGCTGGGGCGGGGAAAAACGGTAACAGCGCGGCGCCGGCAACTGCGGCAAGGACGGGGAAGAGGGGCCGTCGGGTCATAGTGTTCTGACAGAATAACGCGAGACAGCGCAATTCCCGGCCTTTGATTTTTTCCCTCTCATTCGGGGCGCTGGGTTTTCCTCACAAACACCGCTCATGGCCTGGAAGACCTCAGGAACCGCATCTCTGCGGCCGCAATGTCAGTCTCAATTCCAACCCGCTTTGGGTCAACCTGCACGCGTTCAGAGTGTGAACATGGCCACGAACGCCTGAAGCTGGCCGAGAATCTTGGTCAACTCTGCAATAGCGGAGTCGGTCTGCATCGCACTTGCGCTGGTGTTGCGCGTAGCCTCGGCAAGCCCGCTCATTTCACTGGCGATTGCAGCGGAGATTCTTGCGGCTTCTGCAACGTGGCCGCCCAATTGATTTGTCGTGGCAGTCTGTTGCTCCACTGCGGCAGCAATGGAATGCGAAATCTCGCTGATCTCCTTCGTCACGCTGGTAATATCGGCGATGCCGGCCACGCTCTCCCGCGTGTCCTGCTGGATGGCGGCAATGCGCTCGCTGATCTCCTCTGTAGCTTTCGCCGTTCCCTTGGCCAGTTCCTTTACCTCGTTCGCCACTACCGCGAAGCCCTTTCCTGCTTCTCCTGCGCGGGCCGCCTCGATGGTTGCATTCAGTGCAAGAAGGTTAGTTTGCTGCGCAATTCCGGTAATCGCCTTCACTACCTTGCTGATCTGCGCGGACGACTCGCCAAGATGCGTAATCTTCTTTGTCGTGCTGTCGGTTGCGCTCACTGCCGTGCGCACCACCGAAGACGCTTTGCTCGCGTTCTGGGAGATTTCGCGAATCGAGTTCACCATCTCAGCGGAACCGGCCGCAACGGCACTCAAGTCGGCAGACACTTTCTCGCTCGACTGTGCAGCCGAAGCGGCGAGCCGGCTGGTCTCCGTGGCGCCGTGCGCAAGTTCTCTTGTAATTGTCTTCAGTCTCTCTGAGGCCGACGCCATCACCAGCGTATGTTCGCTGATCTGCTTTACCTCGGTGTCAAGCCTCGAAGAAACCGTATTCAGCGCTGATGCAATGCGCTGATAGTCGCCCTCGTAGATTCCCTCAACCCGTGCGGTCAGATCCATCTTCGCTAAAGCGGTCAGCACGCGCTCAATTTCGGCAACCGGCACAAGCCACGCGTCAAACATTGAGTTGAGACCCTCGAAGATGCGGCGGTTGACTCCAGTGAACTCTGAAAGGTTGGCGCGCACATGCAAATCGCCTCGCCCCGCTGCTTCGGTCATCCGTCCAATCTGGGTATTGCGCCGATTGATCACGTCAATAAAGTCATTGCAGACATTCCGCGCGCGCGAAAAGTCCCCCGGAAACCCATCGGTAAAAGGCGCCGGAATTTGGCCAATCGACATCCCATGGACTGACGTCACAGCCCGCTCATACGTCAGGACGATCTCGTCCAGAATCTTGTTTATCGCCTTGCAAGCGGTGGCTATATCGCCGCTAAATCCATTAGGCGACAAGCGGCGTTTGAGATCTCCAAACGAGATTGCCTCTTCAAGCTGGTTCAATTCAGCCAGAAAAGAGGCGCATTCCTCGGCCTGAGTTTCATCCTCAACGTTAGACGGCATGCAGAACTCCAATTAACTTGATTCAGGGAATCTCGTGAAAATGGGACGAGACTCCGCAGATTGACCTATCGGTAGTTAACGGCGACGGTTCCAACTCTGAGCGAGTTTCTGTGTTCTAAATCACACTGAATGCGACGAAAAGGCGAAAGCTTCTTCCCCTGCACAAGCCAGGCCCGGCGGGGAGAACATTTCTCGTTATGCCACCAAGATTTGTTTGTCTGCGTCAAAACTTCAGCGGCGACTGAGGGTTAATGCCTATGGACCGGCTCGGGCCCTCGCCCGCGAATACAAATCTGACGTTGGAGAGAATCGTGCATAAGAATTGGATTTATAACGCCGTGATCGTAGCCCTATTGGTTTTACTCGGTAGTATCACCTCCGGAGCGCAGGTACGCGAGGCAGTTGGAGCAGTTACCAAAACCGACGTTGCGGTAAGTCTCTACGGCGCGTTCAACGGCACCACCAATGGCAACGGCACCGCGCAGAGCCCATCCAATGCCGCAGGCGGAATCGTTGAAGTTCGCCACATCGTGAACCCCATCATTGGATACGAGGGAACTTACTCATTCAACCGCGCCAATCAAACCTACAACCCCACCAATCTGGTCTGTCCGGTAGCCTCCGCCACGTCCTGCAACAATGCACCTGCCGCAGTGTCAGCAGACGCGCACGAAGTCACCGGCAACTGGGTAGCATCGGTCAAATTCGCAAATCTCCGGCCGTTCGCGCTGGCCGGTGGCGGCCTCCTCTTTAATCAACCCAGCGGAGGCCAGGCGAACACCAACTCCTCTACCAAGGGCGTATTCGATTATGGAGCGGGACTCGACTGGGGCCTGCTGCCGCATCTTGGCCTGCGCTTCCAGTGCCGCGGCAACCTCTACAAAGCACCTGATCTGACCAAGCTCTACACCTCAACCGGAGCCTTCACCCACACCTCCGAACCCATGATCGGCGTCTACTTCCACCTGTAATATCAGCGTGTTCCGCTCTCGGGTCCCGTGCTGAATGGCACGGGACCCACAGCGCATTTCCGCAGGTGGCAGTCGCCGGATATGATGCCCTCATGTCGTTTCAGCGCGGCAGAGCCCTTCTAATCGCGATGGCGTTCGTCTTCCTGGCAGCAGTGGCCCGGCCGGAGAATGCAGCCTCCATCCCAGCCCCAAGCCTCGACTCAGCCCAAATTGTCCTGCAGATGCAGCGGCACAACCAGGACCAAAACAAAAAGCTGAAACACTACAAGGCGCTGCGCCACTACCAGGTGGATTACCAGGGGTTTCCGGCCGATGCTTCGGCGAAGATGGACGTGGAAGTCGAGTATGATGCTTCGTCGGGAAAGAGCTTTCGCATCGTGTCGGAAAGCGGGCCAAAGTTTCTTTTGGAAAAGGTTCTAAAGCGCGCGGTCGAGAGCGAAAAAGAAGCCTCGCAGGATAAAGGGCTGACGGCGTTGTCTGAGACGAATTATCGGTTTCATCTGGCGGGAACCGAGAACGTTACCGGTCGGCCGGCTTACATGCTGGATGTGGATCCGCTGAAAGCCTCTAAGTTTCTTTCTCGCGGAAGAATCTGGGTCGATGCGGCGGATTTTGCAGTGGTCAGGATGGAAACCAGTCCGGCAAAAAGCCCTTCCATCTTCATTTCGCGGACGACCATCCACTACACCAGCGCGATGACGGAGAACTTCTGGTTGCCGCAGGCGATGCGCAGCGAAACCAAGGTCCGGATCGGCGGCACGGCGGTGTTCACCATCGACTACGGGACCTATCGAATCGCTCCCCAGGCGCAATGACGAACATGCGCTGCGCCAGTGCCTGCCAGATCATCCCGTAATGGTGATGGTGATGGTGTTGGACTTAACGACCACTGGTTTGCCGTTCTCGTCGAGGCAATCTGGATCGGGACGTGAAACCTGAACGGTATACTTTCCGGGCTTATCGAACTTGTAGATTTGCTCGAGATCGGCCTCATAGGTTTCTGTCTTCCCAGGCGAGATTCCGGACCAGAATGACTTGGAGGTGCTGAGATCGGGATCCCCGAAGGAAACCTTCTCTGCTGGTTTCCCGTCCTCGTCCCATACAAGATAGCTGAACTGCTCATCAAGGTGCCGAAAATAGCCCGAGTAGTCGATGTCGTGTTTGGTGACATTAGTCGTGGAGACCGTGATTGCCACCATCGACCCGATTTTGAACTCCTGACGGGTTCCAGCGTCGTCACCGCCGCGGATGGAAAGCGTGAATGAGGGCGCAGTTGCGCCCGGGTGTCGGATGGGACCATATTCCTTGACGCCATTCTTGATCTGCACGTTGGACGAGCGCACTTCCTGTGCAGGGAGCGCGGCCGACACGGCCACCAAGGTCGAAAGAATCAAAATCCGATAAGAATTCAGATATGTCTGCATCATTGTGCCTCCTGGCTTACTCCGCAGTTGGTGCTTGAGAGGTGAGTCCACTGAGGATAGCCATAAATCGCGTTGTCATAGGGCGTTGATGGTAGAAAACTGCCTCCCTCATTACCGCTCGCTGTCAATATGCCATTTCTCTCCCACTTGCCCTTTGCATTACGAACAGCCGTCGCGATAAACTGCCAATCCTGACGCCCGATGGGCACCGGAATTGACGGGGTTCCGGTTCCAGGAAGCGGATCAGGCAGCCAAAGCAAATACATGGATGCGTGGAACGTGCGGGTGCCGCTTTGGGCGTTCCCGGGAAGCGGCATTTGTGGGCCGTCGTATGCGATTTGCGGATTGTTCTTGTCCACTGCTTTATACGGAAAGCTTCCGTCGAGCCCCGCATGAACTCCACAGAAGGTAGGACTAGGAGCGATGGAATGGGTATATTCATCAACGTCAGCGTTTACAATTTGCGCGAACTTATAGGTGCCGGAGGAAGCACCGGACGCAGTGAGGTGGATGCCAGGATGGCCTTCGGCATCGCCGCAGCCTGGGGCCGGCCCCGAAAGATCTCCGTATTCGAGAAATCGGTCTGGTGCATTTGCAACGCATTGGTCGAGCTTTCGCACCAAGGCCAACTGAGAATCCTCGGTGGCCAACGTTAGACTCCCCGGACTGGTCGCGCTGAAAACCGCCTTTGCCTCTGGCGATTCACAGATTTCATTTCCATTCGGGTCCTTTGCGCAGTACGTATAGACGACACTCATTGCGTCTTTGGGATAGAGCCAATAAAAGGTTGTGTTGGGCTGATCGGTTTTTGTCGGGGTCAGAACGATTCCGTTGTTTGGGTGGCTGAACGTCTGCACGTTTGTTCCCGGGATTGTCCAATTGCTTCCAGTGACGGTGAATCCTCCAGGCAGCGTTGCGGGCTTTGTTTTGAGTTCGACCGGCTGGCCGATCTGTACGTGGGGGTTTCTGGTCTGCGGGTGGTCACCGCTGATCCGGTTTCGAAGCCAGTCGATTTCTGGCACGGGCAGGACTACAGGCGCAGGGTTTGCCGTGGCGGTCTGCGGCGTGCCGCCGGAAGAGGGATTGGTGACCGTCAAGGTAGCCGTCTCGGCGGGATCGGCGGGCGCATCCTTAGACACCTTCACGGAGGCCGTGATCTGGGTAGCACTGACCACGTTAATGTTGCTCAGTTTTACAACGCCGGCGGCGTCGGTCACCTTCACTTTCGATGGTCCGCCGCGGTCCGACGATTTCAGAAAGCAGGACCCGGCGATGGTAATGTCCTGTGGTTGTCCGGTAGCCCACCACCCATCGGGAGTTATCGAGTTGACGGACGGAACGGAGCATAGGATTGGTACCGCAAACGGAACAACCGTACCGTTGCCGTTCGGAAATTGAGGACAGGCGCCTGAGTTGCCGCTGGCTGTTTTCCGAATCACGTCCCACCATTGATACTCCACCGTAACGCAGGCCGTCTGGGCGGTATCGCTGGGCGGGAGCGTCACGGTGGCCGTCATCTTCGTATCGCTGACGGTGGAAACATCGGAAAGAGTCACGTTCCCGCCATTCGTCAAGGCCACGCGGAAGAAGAACTCGTTGCAGGACTCAGTAGGACCCTTGAACCCGGTTCCGGTGATGACGACCTTGTTGTAGGTCTGGCCCGCTACCCAGGTTGAGGGCGTGACCGAGGAAATGGTCGGCCAAGTAGGGCAGGACCATTGCGCGTGGCACATTGCTGGGATGAACAGCGGCAGAAGAATGATGGCGCGCAGGAATGGCCTTGCAATCCACCCAAAACAACCCAGGATCGTGCGCATGGGTGCGGTCCTTTCAAATGTGGGAACTGATGTTGCCGACAATAGTAACATCAGCTACCCCGGCGGCAGGGTTACGAAAGATTCAAATGCAGTTACGAAAATTGCGGGTATCTGTCGTCCAGGCGGTGCGTAAAGCCGGTGACTTCCGGGTTCCACCTGCTGTGATACCGTTGCAGTACGGTGTCCCTGACCGGGTCGGAGAATTCCCCGCCCGAATTGATGCCGTGGTACCAGTGGATTCGGGGACAGCGCGTGAAACCAAAACATGGCCCAGCAGCCGGAATTGACATCGCCTAGCCTTCCCGCGAGCCCGGCTCCAATGCCAGGGTCTGCGAGTGGAGCTATCTCCGTGTCCGGCCCTCCCACCGCCTCCATCGCCGTATCCATTTCGCCCGCCGAAGTCCGCCAAGCGGTAGCTCCCCAGGCCCTCGAGGAAGTTGGTTCAGTCCCCCAGCGCATTCCGCGATGGCTTGAGCGGTCCGAGCTGTTTTTACGCGTAGTGCTGCGTATGTACATCGGCTTGGCTGTCTGCTACGCGCCATGGTCCAGGCTCTTTTGGGACCAGAATCCGCTTTTCGTGCAATACCCTACACTCTCCATCTATGCTGCCAATGGCGCTGTCCGGGGCATCATATCCGGCCTGGGACTCTTGAACCTTTGGATCGCGTTCCATGACGCGTTCAAGCACCGGGATGGAAAATAGATACGGAGACAGGCTGACCTGTTGGTCGGGAACGGAAGATATGGATAAGGGATCGGAAAGCAGTGACAAAGTCACACCACGCAACGCACCTGCCGCACTTGACCGCGCATCGCTGGCGTATGAGAATCCAGAATTTCTGAACGGCGCCGACGGCCGCCTCATTCGCATTGTTGCGGAATACCTTGAGCCCCTCGCCCGTTTCCGCCGCGAGCAGATTCAGGACACGGTCGTCTTCTTCGGCTCGGCGCGTTTTCGCGGACGCGAAGAAGCCAACCATGAGCTCGAACTCCTCGACAACACCGGCTCAACCCAGCCCGCCCCCAGCCACGAGCAGCCCGCCAGCGTTCCCCAAATCGTTGAAGGCACAGCCTCCGACCTGCAGCGCAAACGCGCTGTCGCCGCTGTTGAAATGGCTCGCTACTACGAGGATGCCCGCCGCCTTGCCTCAATGCTCACTACATGGGCCAAACGCATCCCCTCCCGCCGCCATCGCTTCGTGGTCACCTCCGGCGGAGGCCCCGGCATTATGGAAGCCGCCAACCGCGGTGCCTGGGAAGCCGGCGGAAAAACCATCGGCCTCAACATCCGTCTGCCGTTTGAGCAGTCGCCGAACCCGTATATTACCCCCAGCCTCAACTTCGAATTCCACTACTTCTTCATGCGCAAACTCTGGTTTGCCTACCTCTCCAAAGCCCTGGTCGTCTTCCCCGGCGGCTTTGGCACCCTTGACGAAATGTTCGAGATCCTCACCCTCGCCCAGACCCAGAAACTTGCCAAGAAGATCACCGTTGTCATCTACGGCTCCGAGTATTGGAAGAAAGTCTTCAACCTCGACGTCCTCGTTGATACCGGCGCCATCTCGCCCAAGGACATTGAGCTCTTCCAGTTTGCCGATACGCCCGAGCAGGCCTTCGACATGCTAAAGAAGGGGCTGACTCAGAACTACCTATTGGCTGAGGCGCAGGAAGGCAAGCTCGCCGAGAGCCTTGAGGGAAAAGACAGCCAGGAGCTGATGTCCGGTTGGACGGTGGAAGACTTCCTCGGCCCGGAGATGGCCAAAACCAGCAAGTAGCTTTTAGTTCTACCCGGCCCTCGTCCACCCCCGGGAATGAAACTGTGCCCCATTCATCGGACGTTTTTGTTCTTGTCCGATGAGTGGGAGTCCGTAGAACTCTATTGACCGTGCATTATTGCTCCTTTCCGGAGCCTGCACTCGATGCCCTAAATGTACAAGGCCCCTCAGAATCGAGAGGCCTTATCCGCAGTCTGGATGGAAATGATAAAGAAGAACAATGTGTCAAATATACCCCGGCTGACTCACGCACTTCTGCCCAATTGGGATCACCAAAGCACATTTTTTCGGTTTCGGACCGGTACACCAAGCGGCTCCCAAATCAGGACCTGTGCGCCGCTTCCCACAGGGCAATCGCACTTGAACATTCATGGCAGGCGAACGTATCAACCAGTAGCAAAGACTCCGTCGAAACGAGCTTTGTTGTCCAGCCGGGTACTTCCTTTACACTTCAGACCGGGCAGATGGTTTACACATTGGTCCGGTTTTTAGGGTTTTGTTTACTCACTGCTCGTCGTCGCCGCAGGGGCTGTGGGAAGGCTTGTCACTTCGAGTCCTTCATCAGGCTGTAAAGTCGTTCCCTAATAGAAACAGAATGAGAAATCGTTGATGATTGGCCTTCATCGACTCCCACTCATCGAGCAAAGAACGCTCGATGAATGGGGCACAGTTTCATTCATCGGGGTCGGGATTGCCGGTGGACGACTGATACAAAGCGCTGTCCGGCCGCGCGCTTCCGCGTCCCGTGCGCTACTTGAGGATGGGGCCGAGGGAGCCTACGTTGTCGCCTAATTGCGGGTCTACGCGGAAGTCCCAGACCGACTGGTTGATGTCGGAGGCGGAGATGATTTCTACCAGCGCGTACTCGCCGATGGTGAGCGGCTTGTTGGGCACGATTTTGACCCAGTGTTTGCCGGGGAGAACCTCGACTTTGGCTGGGATTACATCTTCGTCCTGAGTTACGGTTCCGTTGGAACTCATGTGGATGGCGCCGACGATTCTGACCGCGCGCCGCTCGTCTACACGGACGATGGCAAAGCCTGAAGTGGCGGAATGCGCGCCGTGCTTGCGGCTGGCCACTTCCTTTGCGCCCTCGGTGCTTACGGTCATGGAGTGGGAGACAACCTGTTCGGCGTGGCCGACGGCCTCAAGCGACAGATAAATGGCGGGGTCGTTGACGTGGAGATGAATCTTGGCGTGCGCGCCTTCGAGCTCGAGACTGGCCTTTTGCCCGGCGAGCGGATTGAACGTGCTGAGCCCGCGTTTGGTTTTGGTGTTCGCGTTGAGCTCGGTGGGGAGCAACTCGACAAGCTCCGGTGTGCCCTCATAGGTGTCGAGGACGAAGACGCCATCCTCATTGGGAAGCTCGAGGCCCTTGGCCACCTCGGGCATGCGGGCCTTTTCATCGTCGCGTTCGGCGGCCTCTTCCTTATCGATTTCCGCAGCTTCCTTCATGGCGGGCGAGGCGGCTCCGGCGGTGTCGCCTGCGGTTTGGGGGGTGTGGTCCCGCTCCCACTTGCGGGTGGCTTCCCAATCGATGAGGTCGAGGGGCAGCTCTTCCCAGTCGCCGCCGCGCTCGACGGAAATGTAGCGCACACGGTCGCCGACGACCTCGTACTTGCGGACGAGCTGGTAGGTGCCGTCCTTAAGGATGAGGCGATGATTGGCGCCGGTGTTGGGGAGATCGGGCTTGAGCGGAAGCGGCTTTGAAGGCTGCTGGGCCGCAGCTCCGGCGGCGAGCAGCAGAGCCGCCAGCAGCAGAGTTGCCGGGGTGCGAAACCAAAGGCGGCGAAGAGAATGGAGACGGATCATCGGAATCAAGTCTAGACGAACATGGGTTAGACGGACATGACTTAGACGGATGGGGGCGGCTCACGTTTGCGCGGTTGCCGGGTCCAATTTGAAGCGGGACGCGTAACCTCCCTTATCTCGTCCGCATCCAATTTTGTGTATTCTTAATGCAGGGGTCGCTGTTTGACAGGATTTAAGAGACATTTCCGCGGAAGACGCCGCGCAAAGCCGTTCGCTTTGCCGGTGGTGACCGTGGTGTGCCTTATCCTGCTGGCGCTGCTGACGGTTGTTCAGGTTGCGCACGTTCATCCGGTAGATACCGATGCCGACCACTGCCCGCTTTGCATCATGCTGCATTCTGCCGCGCCTATCGCTGTGGCGGCCGCAGTGATTGTCCTGGTTCAGGTTGAGAGCCGCGCGCCGGTCTATGAGGCGTGCACGATTACTCGTTATTGGCATTCCCAGCTTTTTATTCGCCCTCCTCCCGCCGGCCGCTAAGGCTTCCTTTCCGATTTTCCCGTTTTACTCGATCTCTTTTGCTCATTGTCCCTGGCGGGGCAGAGCATTCGCAGATCCACAAAGGCTGATGAGCCAATCGGAAAAAGCCACAAATGCACACGAGGATGCCGCGCGTTTCTCCACGCGGCCGATCACCCGCATTCAGCCAATTATTGGAGGCTTTCTATGCCGTTCATTCGCGGCACAATTCTTAGCACTTTTCCCGCGCTCATTCTTTTTGGCGCGGCGCTTGCAGCGTCAGCGCAGGGCGGTAACGCCGGCGTGATTCGCGGCACTGTGACCGATCCGTCGGGCGCGGTGATTCCCGGAGCTACTGTGCATTTGACCAACCCGGCCAGCGGTGTGGATCGCAGTGCGGTTACCGACGACGCGGGCGATTTTACTTTTGCGAACGTGACTTTTAACAGCTACCAGTTGGCGGTGGCGGCGAATGGTTTTGCTGCGGTGCGCAAGGCGGTGCAGATTCAATCGGTGGTTGGGACGACGCTGAAGCTGATACTGCCGATTGCTACGGCCGACTCGACGGTGACTGTGGAGGCCGGCGGCGACATGGTGTCTACCGATCCAACTTTCCATACGGAAGTGGACCGTGACTTGTTCGTCAAGGTGCCGCTGGAGAGTGAATCGTCTGGGCTAAGCTCGCTGGTGACGGAGTCGACGCCGGGTGTTTCCGCTGACTCCAATGGGCTGTTTCACGGGCTGGGCGATCACGCGTCGAACTCGTTTTCGGTAGATGGGCAGTCGATTACCGACCAGCAGAGCAAGGTGTTCTCGAACCAGATTCCGGCGGAGTCGATTCAATCGATCGAAGTGATATCCGGTGCGCCGCCTGCCGAATACGGCGGCAAGACCAGCCTGGTGATTGTGGCTACTACGCGGTCGGGGCAGGGAGTTACCAAGCCGACGGGCAGTATCAGTACCTCTTATGGCGCATTCGGTTCGGCGACGGCTGGATTCGATCTGGCCTATGGCGGGAAGAAATGGGGAAATTTTGCGGAGGCCGACGGGCTTAACTCCGGACGCTTTCTCGATCCCCCTGAGTTTGCGGTTTTCCATGACAAGGGCAACGAGCAGAACGTGTTTGATCGCGTGGACTATACGTTTTCGGCGGTCGACTCGGTTCATCTGGACGTGAATTACAGCCGGTCGTTGTTTCAAACGCCAGACTCATACGACAACCTGAATGTGCAGAATGTGGTGAGCGCGGGCACGAGTGCCAATCCGGTTTTTGGGGCGGTGGGTAACACGGACCAGCACTCGAAGATTGGGACCATCAATGTTTCGCCGACTTATACGCGAGTTATGGGGCAGGACTCCGTGCTGAACGTGGGCGCTTTTGTGCGGCGCGACGAGTATAACTACTATCCTAGCGGCAACCCGCTTGCGGACCTGGGACCGTCGGACCTGCAAACCGCATCCATTGCTCAATTCAGAACTCTCACGAATGCAGCGGTGCACTCGGACCTCTCTTACTCCAAGGGAAGGCATACCTTCAAGGCCGGCGTGCAATATGGCCAGACGTTCCTGAATGAGAGAGATACGCTGGGCGTGGTGGAAGCAACGTACGACTCGCCTTGCATGGATGTGACGGGAAATCCGTTGCCGGGTTACTCCAATCCGGCTTCGTGCGATGGAGTTGTTGCGCTGCCGAACCCGAACTACGTGTCGGTGCTTGCGCCGTACGACCTTACCCGCGGCGGCGGCTTATATACTTTTGCCGGTCACACGGATGTGAAGGAACTGGGTCTGTTTGCAGAGGACCAGATCAAGGCCGGTAACTGGCTCTTGAACCTGGGACTTCGTCAGGATGTTTACAACGGCCTGACGGATGCAAAGCAGACACAGCCTCGTGTGGGTGTTGCGTATAACATCAAGCCGTCGTCGACCGTGCTCCGTGTATCTTATGCGCGCACGCTGGAAACTCCGTTCAACGAGAACCTGGTCCTTTCAAGCGGGGGGTGCGCGAACACTGTGCTGGCGCCGTTGCTCAACTGTTCTACGGGCGTTTCGCCAACGCTGGCGCCGGGATTTCGCAATGAGTTTCATGCGGGGCTCCAACAGGCAGCGGGCAAGCATGTGGTTGTGAGCGGCGAATACATCTGGAAGTACACGCACAACGCTTTCGACTTCAGCGTGCTGGGTAACACGCCAATCACGTTCCCGATCGACTGGCATAATTCGAAGATTCCGGGCTATGCGCTGAATGTGAATGTGCCGGAGTTTCATAACTTCAGCGCTTATTCGGTGATGTCGTCTGTGGCGGCTCGGTTCTTCCCGCCGCAGGTGGCGGGCGCCGGGTCGACTGTGGGTCAGACCGGATTGCCCTTCCGCATTGACCATGATGAAAAGTTCAATCAGACCACGCACATTCAATACACGATGGCGCGCGGAGGTAAGTTTGTTACCGGGATATGGGGCGGGTTTAACTGGCGTTACGACTCAGGCCAGGTGGCGGGTGCTACTCCTTGCTACGGGATTACCGATCCCAATACGCCTTGCGGAAACAGTTCAACAACGCTGAACGGTGCGCCTGCGATTGCGATGGTGGACACGAATATTTCTCCGAAGACGAACCCGGTTACGGGAGCGAGTGTGCCTCTTCCCTTGACGGCCGATGAGGAGTTTCAGGCGGGCTTTGCCTGCAACGGCGTAAAGGCTACGCCAACACAGGCGCTTTCTTCGGTGTGCCCGGCATCGGAGTTCACTTCGAGCCTGCTCAGCATTCCAGCGGCGAACACAGGCGACAACGACAAGAATCCGCAACGCATTGTGCCGCGCAACTTGTTCGATGCGTCGATCGGCAAAGATAACATCTTCCACAAAGAACACTACAAGGTGAACCTGGACCTGACGGCTATCAACGTGACGGACAAGTACACGCTGTATAACTTCCTGTCTACTTTCAGCGGCACGCATTATTTAACTCCGCGGGCGCTGACTGCAAAGGTTACGTTCAATTTTTAATGATTATTTAGTTAGCTCAGGCGGTGGTCCTTGCGGCTATGGAGGAGTCATTGATCGGGCTTACAGCCCTCTGCTCTGGTCCTCGATTTAACCTGGGGCTCCGCCCCAGGCTGGTATAGAGCCGGGCCTTTGGCCCTCAAAAACATCCTGCCTGAGCAAGCTCGATAATCATCTAACTTTTAGTTGGCGCAGGCCGATCGGAATAACACTGAACGAGCCGCGGAGATTGACCTTTCCGTGGCTCGTTCTTTGTCAGATTCGCGATGGCGATCTGCGCCGCGGGATCGGGACTGCGGTTGAGATGGTGGTTGACTTTCGAGGACCTTCTGCTAAGAATTGCAGTCGGGCTGTCCGCACGGATGTGGAGGAGCTCTATCGTTTGCGAATCAGAGGAATGAGGGCCAATGTCTGTTCTGCGTAGAAATGTCGCTTCGATTTTGGCGGTTGTTGCAATGCTGCCTTGTTTCAACCAGGCATTCAGCCAGGCTGCTGCTGGTGAGCAGCCTGCGGGCCTGGTGATGGTGGCGAAGATTGATGGCAAGCTTAGCACCAAGAATGCAAAAGTCGGCGATGCAATCTCGGCCAAGATTCTTAAGTCATGGAAGCTGACGGACGGGACCGATATTCCCAAGGGATCGAAGATCAGCGGCAAGGTGGCAAGTATCAAGTCGAAGAAGGAGGGCGGTGGGAACTCGATGCTGAGTTTCCGGCTCGACGAGATCGACGTGAAGGGTAGCGCGCCGGTTCCGATTCATGGCGTGGTGGTCGCGATTGGCCCTTCGCTGGCGCCTAAAGACGACCTGGGAGCGGGCTCGGAACTGGGGCGCAACCCTAGTCCGCAGGGTGGCGCAGGTGGGATGGCGCCGATGCCGGCAACACGTTCACCGAAGAGTGCCGGGTCTTCGAACGGAGTTGACCCGAATGCGGGGCTCGGCGGTCCCAATGTCGGGGACGAGGACAATATCCCGCTGGGAAGCACGATGCCGGGGGTCAGCCTGGATCGGCACGTGGATGCCGACGGGGCGACGACTCTGCAAGGGGTTCATGTGGACATCGATCTGGATTCCGCTGTTTTGATCAAGGTGCAGTTGAGGTAATAAGAAGCTAGTGGTCAGTGGTCAGGAAAGCAAGTGATCTGTGATCCGTGGGAGTACACGCGGCTGATCAAATCCCCAGGCCAAGCTCCCGTTGCTTCGCGTACGCACGCCGATAAGCCGCGTCGACCTCGGTGTCGAAGCAGGCGAAGACCACTTGCTCAATTTCATCGTTTTGGATCAATTCCACCATAGTCTCCCGCATCGCAATTTCAACCGCGGCTTCGATCGGGAAACGGTAGGCCCCGCAGCTGATGGCCGGAAACGCCAGGGTCTTGAAGCGGTGCTCGCACGCAATGGCAAAACAGGAAGCATAGCAACGCTCCAGCAGTGCCCGCTCTCCATGGCCCCCGCCGTTCCAGACCGGGCCGACGGTATGGATGACGTGCCCGGCGGGAAGTCGATAGCCCCTTGTGAGTTTGGCCTCGCCGGTTTTGCAGCCTCCCAGTAGACGACATTCGTGAAGAAGGTCGGGGCCGGCCGCACGATGAATTGCGCCGTCGACTCCTCCACCTCCGAGCAGGGAGCTGTTCGCCGCGTTTACGATGGCATCCACGGCCAGAGTGGTGATGTCGGTTCTGACAATTGCAATCCGTTCCGTCATTTTTCCGCGTTCGTGCCTTTCTTTGTCGCTGTCGTGATCGGTTGAAGCGCTCCAATGCTGCATCGTAGCCCTGTCGCATCCTCCCCGCAAGCCCCGCATCGGCGCGCTCAAATCTCAGCTGTTCGCGAAAGCCAAGACGGGCGAGACTGCTCCAGTTACCAGCCGTATGCTCTTTTGCAAGTAATTGAAATGGAGAAGGTTAACGATAAATTCGGCCCCGTTTTCATCAGTCTGCCTAGTTTTCCTCTTTCTTTCAATCCCCAACTCTGACATACTTGATTGTGCCCACCAGGTACGTCCAACCCCAACATTCCAATCAAGAAGGTGCATCGATGTCGGCAAAGTATGTCTTTGTGACGGGCGGAGTCGTGTCCAGTTTAGGAAAAGGCCTTGCGGCCGCTTCCATCGGGTGTTTGCTTGAGAGCCGCGGCCTTCGCGTGAACCTGATGAAGTTCGATCCCTACCTGAACGTGGATCCCGGAACCATGTCGCCGTTTCAGCATGGCGAGGTATTTGTGACCGACGACGGGGCGGAGACGGATCTGGACCTTGGGCACTACGAGCGCTTTACCCATGCGCCGCTGTCGCGCGACAACAACCTGACCACCGGGCGCATTTACGAACAGATCATCTTGAAGGAGCGGCGCGGCGACTACCTGGGCAAGACGGTGCAGGTGATTCCGCACGTGACGAATGAGATCAAGAACGCCATGCGCAAGGTTTCAGCGAATGGCGCGGACGTGACGATTGTGGAGATTGGCGGAACGGTTGGCGATATTGAGTCGCTGCCGTTTCTTGAAGCCATTCGCCAGATGCGCCAGGAACTGGGGCGTGAGAACACTGTTTTTGTTCATCTAACGCTGGTGCCGTGGATTGCCGCCGCCCAGGAACTGAAGACCAAGCCAACGCAGCACTCCGTGAAGGAATTGCTCGGCATTGGCATCCAGGCCGACATTCTTCTTTGCCGTTCAGACCGCAACCTGAGCCGCGAGATCAAGCAGAAAATCGCCGCCTTCTGCAACGTGGAGGAGCGGGCCGTGGTGGGCGCAACGACTGTGCCCTTTATCTATGAAGTTCCTCTGCGATTTGCGGAAGAGGGGCTGGATGCCCTGATTCTGAAGTACCTGCATAAGGACGCGCCCGACGCCAACCTTACGGCATGGAAAGACCTGGTTGAGCGCTGCTACCACCCGAAAGACGACGTGAATATAGCTATCGTCGGTAAGTATGTGGAGTACGAAGACAGTTATAAGTCGCTGAAGGAAGCACTTACGCACGGCGCGGTATCCAAAAATCTCAAACTCAATATTACGTGGATGGAAGCAGAGGGGTTGGAATCGAAAACTCCAGAAGATAGGAGTTATGAAGATCAGTTACGTGGGTTCGATGGGATTCTGGTTCCGGGAGGCTTTGGAAAGCGCGGTATTGAGGGGATGTTAAATGCGATCCGCTATGCGCGCGAGAACAACGTTCCTTACTTCGGAATTTGCCTGGGGATGCAAACGGCGTGCATTGAGTTTGCGCGCAACGTGTGCGGATTGAAGGATGCGAACTCCAGCGAATTCGATCCGGCGAGCCAGCACCGTATTATTTACAAGCTACGCGAGCTGTTGGGCGTTGAAGAGATGGGCGGGACCATGCGGCTGGGCGCCTGGACCTGCGTTCTGCAGGAAGATTCGCTGGCGGCGAAGGCTTACGGCGGAGCGACCGAGATCAGCGAGCGGCATCGGCATCGGTATGAGTTCAACCGCGAGTATGAGGCTTTGTTGACCGGCGGCGGACTGCGGCTGAGTGGGACGACTCCGGATCAGACTTATGTCGAGATTGTGGAGTTACCGGGGCATCCTTATTTTCTTGGGTGCCAGTTTCATCCGGAGTTCAAGTCGAAGCCGCTGGAGCCGCATCCACTGTTCCGGGAGTTCATTATTGCGAGTTACAAGAGCCGCGGGACGAAAAAAAAAGAGACTGATGTAGCTGTCCATCAAGCGGTATAAAGTGCTGGGGTAAATTTAAGGTCTTTCGCGAGCAACCGGAATTGATCGTAATTTACGGAAGCGAAGTGAGGGACTGGTGCTCTGGTCCTACTTAAGATTTGCCTAGCAATACCGCCCCCTTAGCCTTCCCCGCCAGCGCCCGATCGAAAGTGACGAGGGTGAGGCCGGCGGTCTCTGCGAAGGCAGCGAGGTAGGCATCCATCCAGGTCTTGGGCGCCGGTTCGGCTGCGAATGTTCTGTTGCGGAATGCCGGCCCGATGTCGAGTGGTTCAGGCTGTTCTATGGCGAAACCGCCGGCGAGCCATTTCTCATAAATCGTCCAACATTGGCGCTGTGTCAGGGTTTCATTCCCCATCACGGTCAAAGTTGTGAGGATGCGGAAGAACCCTAATTGTGTTTGCCGGCAAAAAACCAACAGGGGTTCATTGAGGCCGTCGTACCAGGCCTGTGCCGCGTTGTGATGCGCATGCCGCTGGTGGTGCATGGCCACCCACACGTTCACGTCAGGAAGAAGCCAGGATGTCATCGATGTCTTCGTTCGTAAGGTGCAGTGTGCCGGGATGCGCCGAGGGGATTACCGGGATTTTGAATTTCTTGCGCGGGAGTAATGCCGCACCTGGATCGAGCTCCCGGTGAAGCGCACGCAGCACGATTTCGCGCACGGGCTTTTTCTCGCGTGCAGCTTTGATCTTGAGCTCGCAGTAGGTCTCATCGGGAATGTCGATGGTGGTACGCATAAAAACATATTAGCATATTTATGTAGACGAGCCTGGTGCCGACCCAGGCGATGAAAACCGGAATTGAACCGTGCGAGCCTCGATTATTTCGCCGAAGAGTGAAAACTCTTGAAGCATTGTGAAGGCGGGGAGGGGCCACGGTATTCCGGCAAACTGCATCCTATTTCGCGATAGGCGAATTCCGATTGTTTTCTATCTATTGAGTCCGCTTCGACTAGACGCCTGTCTATACAGGAGCCTCCCTCTGACAACTCGATTCGCATTCGTGCAGCTGGCCGCGCTTTGCCCCGGATCGGCAAATTCGCTCGTCGCAGGTGCTTCGAATGGCTATCTGTATGTCTGGACGGTTACAGAGGGTGTCACGAACGCCCCGGGTTCGCCACTGCAGTTTGAGAGTCCGGTTTCAGTGGTGGCGGTTGGACCGGGCATGGCGGTTCGGTCCTTGACAACGCAGGCGCAATAGGTGATTGCGGGGATATTGTGTATGGCAACTCACGGGCGGATGACGTCTACCTAGATGGCGATCTTTGGGCCGTCGTCTGCCCCAAACCCTGAGGTGTGTTATCTGATATTGACAAAGGCACTTACCGGGCCTATTGTTTGGTCGTTCGAAAGGAAAACTGGAAGTCATGGCGTACTTTGAGCTGCAACCCGCGGAAGCGGACCTACAACAATTAGCTGAGCAGTATTGGGAAAAGATTGGCGAAAAAGAGCAGGAACTGGAGCAAGCTGCTTTTGAAGCCGGAGAAGCGATTCGAAACGGCGAATATACACTCGCAAACTTAGAGACAATTGTCCGCTGGAAATCGGAACGGGTGGTGCACTACCTGATTGCCAACAGTGAAGCGCAGATCAGGAAAATTCTCGCAGTTGCGGCGTCGCCGGAGACTTCAACACGGGGAGCCATTAACGCGCTGACGGAGTTGCGCGGTGTGGACCTGCCGATCGCTTCCGCGGTTCTGGCTTGCATTGATCCGGCGCGGTACACGGTGCTGGATTTTCGCGCCCTGGAAGCCCTTGGGCATGCGCGGCACGACGTGGATTTTTACGTGGAATACGTGGCGTTTTGCAAGCATCTGGCCGATTGCAGGGTGATTGAGCCGCAGAGTGATCTGCCGGGGCCTACCCGCCTGCACGCGCTGGAGCGCGCACTCTGGGAGTGGTCGCGTAGCCGTTTCGAGCAGGATGAGTTTCCTGAGTCGGTTTTCGCCGCGCACCTGGCAGCGCGATAGAATTGCGGTTGTGAGCAACACATTTGAAATAGGGCCGGTCTATATTGGCGCGGGCCGGCTTTTTCTGATCGCAGGGCCGTGCGTGATCGAGTCCGAGGCGCACGTGCGGACCATGGCCGAGGCAATTCAGCGGATTACGTCCGACCTGGGAATCCCTTATATTTTCAAAGCAAGCTACGATAAGGCCAACCGCACGAGCGTGAAGAGCTTTCGCGGGCCGGGCCTAGTTGAGGGTGCGCGGATTCTCGGCGCTTTGGCGAAGGACACGGGGTTGCCGGTGCTGACAGATGTGCACGAGCCCGGCCACTGCGAGGTGGTTGCCGAGGCCGTGGACGTGCTGCAGATTCCCGCGTTTCTTTGCCGGCAGACGGATCTGTTAGTGGCCGCCGGGAAAACGGGACGCGCTGTGAATATCAAGAAGGGGCAGTTTGTAGCGCCATGGGACATGAATCATCCGGTGGAGAAGGTGCGGTCAACGGGGAATGATCGCGTGTTTCTAACGGAGCGCGGTGCTAGCTTTGGCTACAACACGCTGGTGGTGGACTACCGCTCGCTGCCGGTGATGCGGCGGCTGGCGCCGGTGGTGTTTGACGGGACGCACTCTGTGCAGCAGCCGTCGGCTGCCAATGGCGTGAGCGGCGGACAGCCGGAGTTTATCCCGCTGCTGGCGCGGGCGGCTGTGGCGGCGGGTGTGGATGGACTATTTCTTGAGGTGCATAACGACCCGGCGAACGCCAAGTCTGACGGCGCCAATGCGCTGGACTTGAAGCTGCTGAAACCGCTGCTCGAGACGCTTTTGGCGATTCATGAGGCCGGGACTGTTTGAGCCGAGCAGAACGGCTCTGTGGTTCCGCAAGGGACCTTCCATACGGCAGTCAGTTCATCCGATAGCATGCAATTGACTGAACCTTTTGTCATGAGTTTTCCGGATGGAGGAACGATGGCGCACCACCCCTTCGCGCGAATCTCCGCAGTAGTACTCATTCTGCTCATTGTCGTGGCCTTCGTGTTTCTGAGGACAGGGAGAGAACTCCATATCGCGGCGCGGGCCTCCGCTTCTCCTCAAAGTGCGGCCGATTCATCTTCAACGCCAGTCTCCTTTGCTTACAAGACAGCTTGGTTCGCTGTGAAATCGAATGATTCTGTTGTAGTGGCCAAGGCCCTAGGGCTGAAGGGGCAGCGACCAGTAAGCTGGAAGACCGGAATTGATACTGCGTACGATGACTCTCAGTCTTCGATTTTTGTTACTCCGCCAATCCACGGCTGGGTGCTTGCCGTAGGCAGGAAGTTCCTCTTCCTTCCGCCAAACGAAGGGCCAATGCTGTTTTCTTTGAGCCGTCAGTTTACCGAGGCCCAGTTCTTTGCCACGATGCGCATCTCGGATGCGTACATGTGGGAGAGAGCGCAGAACGGCGAACTTGCCTGCTCCTTTGATTATGGGGATGGCGAAATTCATCGTCACGGCAACGCCAGCGCCGTCGAAAAAGAGATTGGTCTCAGGTTCTTCGACTCCGAGTCCCCAGATGCCAAAACCCCGGGATACTACGATCTCAAGGATTTGAACTTTCCGGACGAGGAGGATGTGCTCAAGGTCGCAGCGCTTTGGAGCGTAGATCCTTCGCAGCTCGATCAAGAGAAGGACCTCGCTTCAACCGGGATTCTCGGCAGTCTTAGCAACTGATCTGAGCCATCGGAAGATGAGGACTCAAACCGCCCGAATCTCTAAGGTTTCCCCGATGCCTTCAGAGCGACGGCGATTCCATCGATCTTGGAAGTGTGAGGCCTGTTAGCATTTCCCTATGCTTTTTCCTGGATTGCGTAACTCCCGACGCGCTTTGATTGGGCGCTGCGCCGTTTTCGCCTATAGCGCCGCCTTCTGTGTAGCTGGCGCTTTTAGTCAGCAGGCCGCTGCGCCCAAGGCGCCCGATGGAGACCGCAAAGACGACGCACTCAAGGGTGCGCCTCGTGCTCGTTCCGTGGGCCAGGTCGCGGTGTCGCCGGACGGCAAGCACCTGGCGTGGATCCAGATGGCCAAAGAGGGAGCGGAAATTCGGGTTGCCCCTTTCGACGATTTGGGGAAGAGTGAGCGGGTAACAGCAGCCGCCAAATCCGACCAGCATTGCCGTGAGGGGCAGATCGCCTGGGCACCGGACTCGAATGCGTTGGCTTTCTTTTCCGATTGTGCGCGGCCTGGCGAACAGACCGACCTTTACCTTGCGCAATTCAACGGCAAGACGGCGAAGCGACTCACGGATCTGAAGGGATACGTGGAAGCTCCGGCATTTTCTCCGGACGGAAGCTCTGTGGGATTTCTGTATGTTGAAGGCGCGACGCGCGCGGCTGGAGCGCTGGCCGCGATGAAAGCGCCTTCCGGTGTGATTGGCGAAGACGGGATCGAGATTCAGCGTGTTGCCGTGGTCCGGACCGACGCATCGAAGCCTGATGCACCGGTGCAGGTGACGCCGGCCAATCTGCACGTTTATGAGTTCGACTGGTCGCCTGATTCCAAATCGCTGGCGTATGTTGCTGCCAATCCGCCGGGAGAAAACAACTGGTGGGTAGCGAAACTTTACACGCAGGCAGTTGGGGGCGCACCGACCGCGATTCTTGCGCCGGCCGAGGTTTCCGGGCCGCTGCATGGACTGCAGATTGCTGTGCCGCGGTGGTCGCCTGACGGTAAGTTGATCGCCTTTATCGGCGGATTGATGAGCGACCAGGGAGCGACGGGAGGCGATGTTTGGGTTGTGCCCTCGGCGGGAGGCCAGCCGACCAACCTGACGCCGAACCGGCCCACGACGCCGGCATGGATCGAGTGGGAGAGCGCCGAACATCTATTTGTGAGCGAGTTGGCGGGCGGGAACTCGCAACTGATCAGGCTGCACCTGAAATCCGAGGCCGGCGGCGGCATCACGACGAGTTTTGGCGCTCCCATATTCAGCATCCCCGGCAGCGTCCAGTCGGGAGGCCTGGAGATGAGCCTATCTTCTACGGCTGATCGCAGCCTATTTGTTTTCCGCGCCAGCACCTTTGACAAGCCGGTGGAGATTTATGCGGCCAAGCCGGGAACTGTGATGAGCAGTGGTCTCGAAGGCGTCATCCAACTCACGCACATGAACGATGGCGTGGTGCCGAGCTGGGGCAAGTCGGTTTCGCTCACGTGGAGCAGCGGAAAGTTTCACGTGCAGGGCTGGCTGATGCTGCCGAAAGACTACGATCCGGCAAAGAAGTATCCGCTGATTGTGGAAGTACATGGTGGACCGGCCTCCGCTGTGGTGGCGCGGTGGACGGGGCGTGGGAGCCTGAGCCCGGCGGAGTTTTCGGCGCTTGGTTATTTTGTTCTGCAGCCGAACCCGCGCGGCAGCTACGGGCAGGGCGAGGAGTTTACGCAGGCCAATCGCAAGGATTTTGGATACGGCGATCTGCAGGATATTCTTGCCGGCCTGGATGCCGCGGAGGCGAAGTACTCCATCGACAACAATCGGGTGGGCCTGACGGGCTGGAGTTATGGCGGGTTCATGAGCATGTTTGCGGTGACGCAGACGCAGCGATTCAAAGCTGCGGTGGCGGGAGCGGGCATCTCGGACTGGAAGAGCTATTACGGCGAGAACTCGATTGACCAGTGGATGATTCCGTACTTCGGCGCGTCGGTTTACGACGATCCGGCGGTGTATGCAAAGAGCTCGGCGATTGACTTTATCAAACAGGCAAAGACGCCGACGCTGGTGGTGGTGGGTGATCGCGATGGCGAGTGCCCTGCGCCGCAGTCGTATGAGTTCTGGCATGCTCTGCGCGATGAGAATGTGCCCGCGCAACTGGTGGTGTATGCCAACGAGGGTCATGGCTTTGTGGACCCGGCGCATCGGCGGGATGTGATGGACCGGGCGGTGAGCTGGTTTGCGAAATACATGCCGGCGGGGAATTAGGGTTCCCGACTCCGAAATTTGTGGGGATGGGCGCGACCGACAAGAGCAGGTTCACTAAGCGTGAAGATTGCAAGTTTGCCTCATGAATCAGTCCAAAAGCTGTATGTTGCTCCCGTTCGTTTGACCTTGCTCGCCATCCTTCTCCGGCGCAGTCTATTTATTGACAGCAAGCATGGCGGTAGCAGGACGATGGCAGCCGGTATTCGGAAGGCCCAGCCCGTCCTGATACACTTTTCATTGGAGTGTTCAGAGCGTGTTTCGCCGGTCTGCTTTGTGGAAGCGTGTAGTGCCGGAGGCGGTCGTTTTGATCGGATTCCAGCGGCTGCGGGCTGGCCTTGGGCAGTTTGACGGGCCGCTATAGTGGGTTTTCAGAGAGATTGTGGTCAAAGGATCGACGGCCAATTGGGTCGTTCCGGCGGCCGAATTCCCTGAGGATCCTATAACCCATTTTTACGGATTCGGAGAGACCGTTCCGCGGTTCGAAGAGGCGGGGCGGGGAGGATTCATGCGGCGGTTTTTGACGCTTGTTTGTTTGTTGTGCCTGGCCATTCCGGCCGGGATTTCAATCTCCGGTTGCACACGCAACCCGGCCGCGAAGTATTGCCCTGCCACCTCGGGATACGGCCAACTGATTACCGCGGTTGCCTCGATCTCCATGACGCCCGCGACCGGCGGCATCTCTCTTGCATTTGGACAGACGCAGCAGGCTTCCGCCCCCAATCCCAAGACTTGTCTGGGTACCCCGGCTGGCGTAAGCATTTTTACCTACGGCACCACGAATAACCAATTGGTTGATATTTCGCCGACTGGCAATATTTGCGCAGGAACCTGGAACCGGAACACTGGCGGCGGTATCGCCAACTACACCATCTGCAGCAAGCCCAATCCGCTGCCTGCCACAGGGACCCTGCCCTACGGCACGGCGTTTATCAGCGCATCGGCAGAGGGAGTCAGCTCCAACCCTGTAGAGGTATTCGTCCACGCGCAAGTGACATCGGTGACGCTGGTTGGCCCGCAGTCGTGCGTCTCTCAGGCGGCGCCTCCCGTTCAGCTGGATGCGCAGGCTTGCTTTGCGGGCAGCAACAATACGCAGCAATTGCTTTGCGCACCGTCGACGGTGACGAATTATGCCTGCCCACTTCCTCCGGGCGTGACTTCGGTTCCCGAATGCTCATCGGCTATTGGAACTCTCAGCTACCAGGTGGCCACATCTTCAATCGCCTCGATCAACAGCGAGACGAACCAGATTACGGCGGAGTTGCCGGGCACCACGATCATCACCGCTAATATTGCGGGATCGGGCTCTTCGGCTGGTTACTTCAGCACTTGTCCGCCGGCGGAAATCAATGTAACCCTGGCGAACGGTTCTACCGCAGGGACTGTGACACAGGGCGTGAGCCAGAACCTGACCACCACGGTGATTGATACCCAGGGCAATCCGATCACTGGTCTTTCACTGGCTTATCAGTCTACCGATCCCATCGACATCACCGCAGGGAACTCGGGAGCCATCACAACCAATTTTCCGGGAGTTGCTTCCATTACCGCGATCTGCCAACCATCCGTTTGCAATCCGGCTCCCATCAATAAAATCGGCTTGTATGGGACGGGGCTGCCTGTTTCTTCGAATCCGGTGACAATAACCGTGCCGGGCACAGCCAGCGATTATGTCTGGTTTGGTGCGCCGGGGCAATCGCAGTATTTCACTCCGATCGAACTGCTTACCGGGACTCCGGGGTCCTCGGTGCGACTGCCTTATGTTCCCAATTCGATGGTGATGGACCGGCTCGGGACCAATCTTTACTTTGGGTCAAGCCACGAGTTGATGGAATTCGCCACGAACTCAAACTCGATCGTCAAGCAGGACACGAACGCGCCCGGAGTGGTGCTAGCGGTTTCGCCCAATAACGGCCTGCTGCTCATCAACGACCAGGTGCGCCAGCTCTTTTATGTCTACAGCCCAAATGGTGGTGTTTCATCAACCTTTGGCGGCATGGGCACCGCGGCCCAGTGGACTCCTGATTCGCAAACACTCTACGTTACAGACAGTGCCGCGGCAGGCCCTGGCCACTCGGACAAGCTTTATGTCTACAACTTCAACACAGGCTGGACCACGACCGACCTGACTCCGACCGGTGGAGCGACGAACCTGGCCATTACCATCCCCGGTGTTGGCGCGTATCTGAGCGGAAATCCGACCGTGGCACACACATGGTGCCCTGCCGGCAACGTGGGCAACTACGCAAGTATGCAGTTCTATCCGCAGGGCGACCTGGTGAATACGCAGACGGATGCTCTTGCCGCCACCACGGATGGAAAGCACATACTGGGTGCGGCCGTCTTCGGCGGTGGCGCGACGCTATCGGACATCGGAATCACGATTCCGACGACCACGTCTGCCAGCGGCGCTTCGGCGCCGATTCCATGCCCCGAATCCTCGACCGGCGTGCTTTCGCCGCTCATGATTTCGCACACGCTGAATCAGCTTCCTCTTTCCAAGGTGAATGCGACGGCGATCAACCAGGTTGTCGCAGCCCCGTCGCCCGGTCTTGCATTTGTTACGTACGACGGGTCAACCCCTGGCGCTTCACTGCCGTATTATCAGCCCGGTTCCAACGGGGCTGCCGGGACTGTGAGCTATGTACCGCTTACGGGAGCGACAGCCATTACCGCGCCCGTTGCAGGTGCGTTCAGCCCGGACGGGACTTACTTCTTTGTCTCCACGGCGGGCGACAATCTGGTGCACTACATCACCATTCCGAATAAGATCACCTCAGCGGCAGTTCCGGTTGACTCGCAGCAGACTGCTCCTAATCTGCCCGCGTGCACACCGGGCGCCGACCCTGATTGCACGCTCACGAATGGCACTTTGCCAGCCTCCGGCATTGTTCCGGCGACTGTCATTGTGGTCAAGCCGCGCTCGACCACCTAACGGCTTTGATCATTCAAACGAAGGTAGTGAGAGGCCGGCATTCCGCCGGCCTTTCTGCTGCCGAACAAGCGATCTTGAAGGCGCAATGCTCAGAAGGCCAATTCGGTTCCCCAGTGCGCAACCATGCCAACTCAGCGCGATAGAATCAAACCATGATCAAGGGAATTTCCTTTCTTCGTCCGGCCGGCAGCCAGGCGGTCTATGACCGGCTGTCGAGCTTCTTTTCCGCGCTGGGGTTTGCATCCGGCGCTGGATGGAAGGAAGAAGATAGTCACCCCAGCGACGAAGACCTGTCGCCGGGGACCCCGACGAGCCAAGGTGCTTCGTTTCTGGCTCCGCTGGGAAACCTTGAGTTTGTAAACGGCCAGTTCCCCGCGACGGCGGATCTGCTGGTGGAAGTGACCGCGCTTGATGCCGTGCACCAGGCTGCGGCTGCATGGCTCCGCGCTGAAGGCGTAGATCGCATTGAACGGTTATCGGAGATTACGCAGACCCATTGGAAATCGAGCTTGTTTACCGTTGAACCTGAGCCTGGTTTTGCTTTCTCTTTCTGGGCATGGTCTGACCCGTTGCGCGGAAAGCCAGTTGCCGTGGAAGGCGACCTTTCTGCCAAGGGAATGCGTTTTGCGATAGTGGTGGCGCGCTGGAACGCGGTGATTACGGAGCGCCTGCTGGAAGGGGCTCTGGATGCGCTGCTGCGCAGCGGCGCGGCTCGGTCGGACATTGAGGTGATACGTGTGCCTGGCGCGTGGGAGATTCCCGCGGCGGCCCGGACGACTGCCAACCTTGGCAAAGTGGACGCGATTGTCACGCTTGGCTGCCTGTTGCGCGGTGAGACCGCCCATTACGAAGCGATTTATAACGAGGTTGCGCGCGGCATTGGCCAATCGCAACAGGAGACGGGCATTCCACACAGCTTTGGCGTTTTGACGTGTGAAACTCTTGAACAGGCTCTCAATCGTGCCGGCATCAAGGCGGGGAACAAGGGATTTGAAGCAGCGGTTGCGGCCATTGAGATGGTCAGCTTGAGCCGGAAATTGGTCGATGCTGACAAGGCAAAAGGCGGCGCAGCTTGACGGCCGGGACGCGCCGTAAATCGCGCGAGCTGGCCATGCAGATGCTGTTTCAGGCAGATATCGGCAAGCAGACCCCTGACCAGGTGCGCGCCACGTTCTGGAAAGCTGGCGATGAAGTTGAACCCGAAGTCAAAGGGTTTGCCGAGGATCTTTTCCGCGTGGCCGTTGAGCGGCAGGAACAGATTGACGAGCTTCTGGTTCTGAATTCCAAGCACTGGCGGCTGGAACGCATGCCCGCAGTCGATCGCAATTTGCTGCGCATGGCTGTGGGTGAAATGCTGGGTTTCAAGGGCACGCCGTTTCCCATTGTCATCAATGAAGCTCTGGAGATCGGCCGGCGCTATTCAGCTCCGGAGTCGATCAACTTCCTCAATGGCATGCTGGACGCTATCGCTCACAGCCTTATCCCCAAGTGAGAATGGCACAGGCCAGCCTCTCGCTATGCGAGTGACCGGCCGATATTCTTAGCGCGTTCCAGGTCTTTATCCAATAAGCGGCAATCGAGGCGCCACCCGTAGCGGCCCAGCCATAGCGTCGATACCGGTTTGGCTCCCAGCATGATTGCGGTGCGGCGCAGTGTGCGCCTTACATCTGTAAACAGCGGGATGAAGAAGCCTGGCATTGCGGATGAGGCTACCAGCACGGCTTTACGAGTGGGTTCCTGGCGGATTTGCGGCAACGGCTGACCCCAGGGCCAGTAGTAGAACCCTGTGAGCCGCTCCATGAATTTGCGAAAGACTGCGGTGACGCCACCGTAGCTTATGGAACTGGCCAACACGACTGAATCGGCGGCCTCCACTTCGCGCAGGATGGATTCCAGGTCGTCCAACTGGAGGCATTTGCCGCGCTCCGGACCGGGCGTCTGCGCACACTTGCGGCAATGGTTGCAGTAACCAAGATTGCTCTCCGACAGCCTGATCAGGTTCGTGGTTGCGCCCAATTCCTTCGCACCTTCCAGAACCGCTTCAACTGCTGCGATTGCGATTCCGGTCCTGCGATAGGAGCCGACGATCCCAACAACCTTGCTCATGAGTTTTCCTTTGAATGTAAGGGGAGTCTACCGGGGCGCCGCTTTCGAAGCTGTGACACCTCTCACATGTTTGGGGTCACGAGGTAATGAGTGTAGTGATTTAGAACACAACAGAGACACCTCATGGTGATTCGCATCGACAATCTCCTCTGTTTGAACACTGCTAGGGTTGCGGCGGAACCGTCACTTTCTTGGGTGGTTTGCTGAGGTCAATGCCCGATTCCGGCGCCTTCATTCCGGCGGGGACCAATTCGTGGCAATTTGTGCGATCGCCGCCGTCGCTCGCATTCTCCATTACGTCTATGCAAGTTAAATCGGAGAAGCCTTCGAAGGTGGACTCAATGAGAGCGTGCCCGATATGGAGCGCGGTGATTTTGCCGGATGTTTCGTCGAACGAGATTGGCGGATCGCTGTCATTTGCTGTGAACAACCTGAAGCGAACATAGGTGGCTGGGATCGGCACTGCGCGATTTGTTCCGCCGTAAACGGCCATTGGGCCCAAGAATATATGATACGACACCCCGGATATACCTAAGTAGATGGTCCCGACGGTTCGACTGCCGCCTCCGCCTCTTTCTACCAGAAATTTTTCCGGTTTGTCGTCGGGTAGGACGGTCTCCGTTTCCAGAAACTCCGATTGCACAGCGCCATCCACGAAATCGACCGCAAAGTGAAGCTTCGCCTTCCCAAGGCTCTCGGGCACCACCTTCACGACGGCATCGCTCATAGGGTGATAGGTAATGGCGGCTTCAGTCTCTGCGCCTGAAAACATCTCATTTCCATCGTCATCCAGGTAGTCGAATCGAACGTAGATCTTATTCGCCTTGTGATGATGGAATAGAATTGCGATCTCATTTTCCTCCCCCAGTTTCAACGGCTGGGATTGGCGCGGTATTTCGAGCCGATCATTCACGACACGTGTCACCCTGTACGGAGGTTCCGATGGAGCTGTCTGTGCGTCCGATGGTGAGAAAGCACAAAGGCATGCTGTGCCGCCGCAAAGCAAAAGTAACAATCTTGATTGATGGTTCATTCGATCATCCTCGCGCGACTTCTGAATCGATTCCTCGTATTTACGATTACCCCAAGGCGCAGGTTACCGGAGGCATTTTGGAACCCTAATAGCAGGCTTCGCTTGGTTTTTCGAGTTTGCCGTCGATGCGTTCGCGGGCATCGTGGCGCAGCACTGCGCCTGAGGGGAGAACCAGGCGGCCGGTGCGGCTCAAAAGCGGGTCGACGGTGAAGTTTGCGTCTATGCGGGCGCCATCGGCACCTTGCGCGCAGTACCAATCCGCACTGGCGGGTTGGCCGTTGCGGTACCACCTTCTGCAGGCGATTGCGTCGCCATCGAGGGCACACTGATACCAGAGATAGAGCGGCTGAAATTCTCCTCGGCTGGGACCGGCGATTGCGATGGCGGCGGCTGGCACCTTGGTGCGCGGCTTGGAGTGCGCTGCCAGCGCGACGATTGGCCGGTGCACTTCGCGGATGCATCCGCTGTCTTTGAAGTCTTCAAAGAGCGATCCGCGGCGGAGCTTGATGGTGGCCCGATCTGGCGGGCTGACCCAGATCCATCGTCCGCTGGGCCGGATGGATAGCTGCTTGCCGGCAAGGTCCTCCATGCTCTCGAACTGGTTTTCGTGAAGGTAGCTTTTCCCTTCCGCGACGAGGAACTGGTCGCCAGCTTTGAAGCATAAGGCACGCGCAGGTTCGGCGGCCGCTGAGCAGCCATCGCGGCAAGGCGTGTAAGCAGAGGTCTCCACCAGTGTTGCGGTCAATGTGTTTTTGGCGGGCTTCTTCAATGGGAAAATGGGGGCAGCCGTCGCCGCCTGAGTCGCTAGGAAGAGGGCCGCCAAGGTTACAACGGCTTTGATTTTCTTTGGTCCGGCGATTGCACGGAGTTCGAGGAAAAGCGAAGAACTTACCATGCGGATAAAGGTACAACCCGCCGGTACTAAGGGCAAAAGGCGGCAGTGCCGCGGCCGTGATGGGCTCTCGCGCTGCTGTTATCCTTGAAGGGTGATGCAGCGCTCTCAAGTCCGCGGAATTCTGTGCCTTACCCTGCTTCTTCCGGTCGCGCTTGTGGCCTGCCATAAGGAAGAGCAGGCTGTAGCCAATGTGGCCCAGGGCGCAGTAAATGCCCAGCACAAGGCGCAGGCCGCCGCTACTGAAATCGATACGCAAAGGGCTCAGCTAGCGAGCATCCCACTGCCCACAAAGAGCATGTATGTGGATGTTCATGAGCCCGGCGCGTGGAAGAACCCGTTTCTTTCAGTCGATGCCGACATGCTCACTCTCCGCATCACCATGGCGGATGCCAACCCGAGCAATCTAGGAGAGGGAGGGCTGCTGCGGCCCGATGCCGCACGGCGACAGGAGCTGCAATTGCGCCCCAACGATCTGGCTGGAGCGCTGATTGCATTGCCTGCCGGCGCATGGCATTACGGGCGCGTGATCGCAGTGGCCGAATCGCCGCTGGCTGCCAAGAAAGACCGTCCCAAGGTTCGCCGGAATGTTGAGGCGGTTATCCAGCGATTGAACGACCTGGGGATCGTTGTGGAAGAATGGCCGGCGCGGTAGGAAGAAACAAGGTCATAAGTTCGATTCACAGAAGTCGCCGTAGGACTCTGCGAACTCCCACTCATCGAGCAAAGAGCGCTCGATGAATGGGGCACAGTTTTGCGCCTTGTTCCCGGTCTCAGGTGCGTTGCGCGGATGCGGGCATCTGGACTGGCGGCAGGTTGACCACGCTCTGCATTGTCTCGTCCGCGTCGTAATTGACGGTGGATACCTGCGGACACCGGCGGCATGCCGCAGCGCCTTCCTGATGGAACCAGCGGCATTCTGACCGAATCTGACAGCGCGGGAGCTGGTCCACAACGGCAGGCATGATCTGAACGATGCGCGTGACCAGGCTGCAATCGGACCCGTCATAGTGGGGGCAGTGATGGGTTTGACAGGGCGCGGCCAGCCGGAAGACTTCAGTGGGCTGAGCGGGGGCCGCCATGGCCAGCACTTCGGGTGTAACTGGAAGAGGTTGATCGAGATAAGAGACCTCGAAACCTTCGCCAACTTGCTGCACGACCCCGAGCACACGACCCCCCTTTACAGTGGGTTGCGCACTCGGGCATAGAAGAGTGTTTTGGGTGCTCGGAGCCGTTTTCAGCATGGGTGCTTCTCCTTCGGGAGTCGGTTTACTCGGTGAGAGAAGCTTCGCCGGGAACAAAGCCGACTGCGACTTTGCCGCCAGTGATGTAGACCGCGGCTTCAAGCTTGCCGTCGATAGCCAACGGCGCGACCGCCGGCTCCTTCGAGAGATTGCTGGCAAATGTCTCGGCGAATTCGGTTGCCCGATTCAGATCCCAGTCAGGGGGCAGGAACGGGCCGCCGCAGAGCCAATAGGGGCGGTAGTAGAAGGCATCGCCTCCGCCGGTAGCGGCAGGCTGGAATTTGGCGTCGGGGTGTTTCTTGTGGGTGGCCTCAAGCGCGTGCTTGATTGCGGCTTGCAGTCCACTGACAGATACAGTTTTTGCGGAGCGTGACATGAAGAACCTCCTTGGTTGCACTCCCGGACCTGGGGGAGGGAGTTGGGTGGGCGTCGGGATGTGCTCCCATGCTGAGGTCGCCCGCAACAGGGAGTATCTTGTGTCTTCAGGGGAAGTGAGTCGCAGACAGTGCGGGCGCAGGTTTTCGCCAACGGCATTTCTTCCCAATCAACAAACTTCAGAAGTGCTTGATTGGCTCACAAATCTCCTAACGGAGTTCCTTCAAGAATTCCCTTGCGACGGGATCATATTTTTTGCGCTGAAATCAAGGAACTGCGTGACCGGTGTGACCCATTGCACATTCGCCCGCCGTCTCGCCTTGTGGGAATGCAGGCTACAGAGTGATTTGGCTCACACCCCGACATTCTTCATTTCCGGTAGTATTCCCCCGTGAATGCCGAGACCGTTTCTTCTTTAATCAACCAACCGCCGCTCGAACACGAGCGCTTTTCCGCCCATCGTGAGCTCGAGTCGCTGCTGAAGGCCAGCCTGCGCGGCGATGTCCGCTTTGATCTGGGATCGCGAGCACTTTATGCCGCTGATTCTTCCAACTACCGTCAGATTCCGATCGGGGTGATTATGCCCCGGGATGCCGCGGATGTGGAAGCGGCGCTTGCCGCCTGCCGCAAGACCGGAGCCGCCGTGCTGCCACGCGGGGCGGGCACCAGCCTGGCTGGCCAATGCGCCAATGTGGCCGTGGTGTTCGATTTTTCCCGCTACATGAAGGGTCTGAACTCCATCGATCCTGTCGCCAAACTGGCCGTTGTGGAGCCGGGCATTGTTCTTGACCGCCTGCGCGAAGCTGCGGAGGTCCACCACCTGACCTACGCCCCGGACCCTGCAACGCACAGCCGGTGCACGCTCGGCGGCATGATCGGCAACAACAGTTGCGGCGTACATGGGCTGCTTGGCGGCAAGGTCGTCGACAACGTTGAAACCATGGATATCGTGCTCTACGACGGCACCCGCATGACCGTCGGCCGCAACACTCCCGAGCAGATTGAAAGCTTTATCCGTGCAGGCGGGCGCGTGGGCGAAATCTACTCGAAGCTGGTGAACCTCCGGGATCGCTATGCGGAGCTCATCAAGGAGAAGTTCCCGAGCATTCCACGTCGCGTGTCCGGCTATAACCTGGACGAGTTGCTCTCCGAAAATGGCTTCAACCTGGCACGCGCGCTGGTGGGTGCAGAGGGCACCTGCGCGACGGTTGTATCCGCAACGCTCAATCTCACGTCGAGCCCGCCGTTCCGCGTGCTTACGGTGCTTGCGTTTGACGATCCATTCCTTGCTGCCGACGTGGTTCCAAGGGTGCTTGAGTTTGGGCCCATCGGCCTGGAGGGATTTGACGGGCTGCTGGTTGAGTTCATGAATCGCAAGGGACTCGCCACGAAAGATGTGGCTCTTTTGCCACCGGGCGGCGGTTTCCTGCTGGTGGAAATGGGAGCCTGGGATCCCGCGGAAGCATACGAGAAATCGGAAGCCCTGGTGCGTGCCGCCAAGATGTGGAAGGAAAACCCGACGGCCCGCATCTATAACCATGAGGATGCGGAACGCATCTGGCGAGTCCGGGACTCATCGCTAGGCGCAACTGTGTTTGTTCCGGGTGAACCGGAGCGCTGGGAAGGCTGGGACGACGCCGGCATTCCTCCCGCGAATCTTGGAACCTATCTGCGCAAGCTGACCGCGCTGATGGCCGAATACGGTTATCGCAGTCCGCTCTATGGCCATTACGGACAGGGATGCGTTCACCTGCGCATCAATTTCGATTTCCGCTCCCTCGAGGGCGTTCGTAAATTCCGCGACTTCATTGATCGTGCGGCGGACCTTGTTGTTTCGCTGGGCGGGTCGCTTTCAGGTGAGCATGGCGACGGTCAGGCACGCGCTGTTCTGCTTCCCAAGATGTTTGGACCGGAACTGATCAAGGCGTTCCAGGAGTTCAAAGCGATCTGGGATCCGCAAAACCTGATGAATCCCGGCAAGCTTTCTGACGCCGTGCGCCTCTACGACCCGGTGGAGAATCTCCGCCACCCGCTTCCAATTATTGGACAGGAATCGAACCACGCTCATTCGCTTGAGACCCACTTTATCTTCGGCGCCGATGAGGGGTCTTTCGAACGGGCCACCGAGCGCTGCGTGGGCGTAGGCGCCTGCCTGAAGCAGGATAGCGGCGTGATGTGTCCCAGCTATCGCGCGACGGGCGAGGAGAAGAACTCGACACGCGGCCGTGCGCGGCTGCTTTGGGAGATGCTGGCAGGTGCGCTGAAAAAGGAGGGCTTCCAGAGCGAAGCCGTGCATGAAGCGCTGGATCTGTGCCTGAGTTGCAAGGCCTGCAAGACGGAGTGCCCGGTGTCTGTAGACATTACGTCGTACAAGTCAGAGTTTCTATCGCAGAAATACAAGGGCAAACTGCACCCGCTGCATCACTACGTGTTTGGATTCTCTGATGCGTCGGCCCGGCTGGGATCGATGGCCCCGGCGCTGACCAACTTTATCCTGAACGGCCCGCTGACCAGCCCGATGATCAAGGCGATTGTTGGCGTTGCCAAGGAGCGAAAGCTGCCCGAACTGGCTGCAAGGCCGTACCGCCAGTCGAGGCCGAAGGTGGACGAAACGGCCAATGTTCCCCGTTCCTCAGTTGAGAAGAAGCCTGCTGTGCCGGTGGTGCTGTGGGCGGACACCTGGAACAACTACTACCATCCGCAAACTCTGGTCGCTGCCGAATCCGTCCTCACGCAGGCCGGCTTCCGTGTGCAAACCACAAAAGGCCACATCTGCTGCGGTCGCGCGCTTTATGACTTTGGGTTGCTGAAGAACGCGAAGGAATATCTCACCAACGTGCTCAACACGGTGGCTCCGGAGATTGAAGCCGGACTGCCATTCATCTTCCTGGAGCCGAGCTGCGCCAGCGTTTTCAAGAATGAGGCATTGGACTTATTCCGCGATGGGCGGCTTGCCGACCTGGCGAAAATGATGAGCGGGCAGGTTTGGCTGCTTTCCGATTGGCTGGCGGAAAAGGCGCCAGAGTGGGTGACTGGCCGTCTCGAAGGCGCGCAAGTTCTTCTGCATGGACACTGTCACCACAAAGCGGTTTTCGGCGGACCGACGAGCGAAATTGCACTTTTGCGACAGGCCGGCGCCAAGGTCGAACTGATCAACTCCACCTGCTGCGGCATGGCGGGCCCCTTTGGGTTCGAGGCTGACAAGTTCGAATTGTCAAAAGCCATTGCGAATCTGGGACTTCTGCCCGCTGTGAACGCTGCGCCCACGTCAACCATCATTGTTGCCGATGGTTTCAGTTGCCGTGAGCAGATAGATCAGCTTGGCCACAGGCACGCCGTACATTTTGCGGAGATCCTCGACCAAAGTTGAGGGTTGGGCTGAAGATTCGGGGTTCTAACGTGGTTTAAGGCGGGAATTCTCCCTTTCTTCCCTCATGGGTGGTCAATAGCGCTCACCTCCTGCTGCCAGGAGCGAAATGAGTCGCGACTTCGGGAGTTATCCAGTGTCTATTAAACCTGCCGGTCGCTCTACAGAGCGGCCTTTGGGTCAGGTTCTGCGATTTGTTGAGCTTTCGCACAGGGCCGACCGTTGAAGATCTGTTGCATCGGGAGAGTTCGTCCTTGGTCCGCTGCAAACGAGGAGGAATGATTCCATGAAACAGACGCCAGGGCAGACCCGCGTCTTTGTTGTTGACGATGAAGCGAACATTGTTTCGAGTCTCGCGACCATACTTCAGATCCACGGTTTTGACGCCCAAGCCTTCACGGAACCGCTCGCGGCTCTGGGCGCGGCACGTCTCGAATGTCCAGACCTGCTGATCTCCGATGTGTTTATGCCTGTGCTTTCGGGCATCGATCTGGCAATTCAGATGCGAAGGCATTGCCCGGATTGCAAGGTCTTGCTGTTCTCGGGCCAGGCAAGTATTTCGGATATGCTGCTTGCAGCTCGCAATGATGGTCATGATTTCGAACTTCTTTCGAAGCCGGTTCATCCCAAGGTGCTTCTTGAAAGGATCAGGAAGGTGAGCGGCGAGATCTGATTCCTGCTTCACTCTCCCATCAACGTGGAGATGAGTTCGCCACTTGCGGCCACATCTCCTACTGCATGGCTCGCTGTGTGCGGCAATTCATTGTCAGGAATGGAGTTGGTCAGGTACGATTTGACCGAGCCACTTGTGCGATCCACTTCAATGGGCTCGACTGGCTCCGGCGGCATTGCAACTCCTTCAGCGAATTGGCATCCAATGGACTGAATTGTTACGAAGCCGCTCGCAGTTCTGAATCGTGCGCCGAACCACACTTACGGTCTAGCGTCTTGTTCAATTTGCGACGTACTGGCTAATTTGATACGCTCAGGCATTCTCGACACCGGGTAAACTGAGCACAAGGAGAAATACATCATGGCAGAAGACAGCAAATCCTACGGTATGGCATGG
>Ga0302319_10000559_pt1 | contig 84371 bp, 44 predicted proteins | sample Bog_T0_2_FD_203319 | JGI IMG/M metagenome (GOLD analysis project Ga0302319, IMG submission 203319) | Peat permafrost microbial communities from Stordalen Mire near Abisko, Sweden - Bog_T0_2 | ecosystem: Environmental > Terrestrial > Soil > Wetlands > Peat | place: Sweden: Abisko, Stordalen Mire...
CATTTTAGCTATGTAGCGCACCCCTCCGATTGAACTTTTCGCGGGTCGTTTGCGCTACAAAACTCCGAGATCCACAAGCTCGCTCCGCAGCGCCTCAGCCCCCTTGAAAACGATCCCGTTCATCCCCGCGCCCGTCGCCCCAGCCACATTCTCCGGCCGGTCGTCGATGAACAAAACCCGCTCCGCCGGCCTCCCCAGAATGTCCAGCGCCCGCTTGTAAATTGCGGCATCCGGCTTGCGCAAACCCAGGTAGCAGGAGCTCAGCGCCACATCGAAAACATCGCGCAACCCAAACTTCTCAAACCGGAATTCGTTGGTCTCCCGAGCCTCATTATTCAGCGCGCCCACGATGCAATTGCATGCAGTCGAAACCTCGTGCAACACGCCCAGCGCCCCATTCGGCAGCTCCACTGACTGCGCGCACATTGCCTCAAAGAACGCATCCTTTGAAAAGCCCCGAGCCTCATAAAACACAGTCAAATCAAGGTATTCAGCTACATTGATCGCATCCCGCTCCCACTTGCCATAGTGCACCGCATGCAGAGCTTCGAAGGTCGTGAGGTCGAGATTGAATTGCTTCGCAACCACCGCGCGCTCGCGATGGTCCCACCCGTTCGTGAGCAGAACTCCGCCCACGTCGAAGAGGATTACGTCGAAGGGGAACATCGGCGCCTCTCTTTCAACTCCCGCACAGAATCGCGCGTGAAGAATTTGTATTTCCAGGAATCTACAACCGCAGTCTCAACGCCCTATGCCGGGCTATTTGACCCGTCGCCACACATGTATTTCGCTTCGATCGCCAGCACCTTCTTGAACCGCCGTGTGAACCGCTCTTCATTCGCAATAAACTTGGCGCCAATGAACGCATCCACCACTTCGTAAGCCAGCGACGTCCCGATAATCCGCGCACCCAGCACAATAACATTCATGTCGTCGTGCTCCACGCCCTGATGCGCCGAATACGTATCGTGGCACATGCCCGCGCGTATCCCTGGAATCTTGTTTGCCGCCACGCACACTCCAACTCCCGACCCGCAGATCAGTATCCCTCGTGGCGCCTCACCTGCCTTGATTGCATCGCCTACCTTCTCGGCGAAGTCGGGATAGTCATCCGGCAAGTCGCCGCGATAAGCCCCAAGGTCCACAACTTCGTGCCCTGCCTTTGCAAGGTATCCCCGCACATCTTCCTTGAGAGGAAACCCCGCATGATCCGCACTGATTACTAACTTCACGATTGTTCCTTTCGGAACAGTGGATAGTGAACAGTGCACAGTGGCCAGTTCGCTCATTGCTTCTCAGAGTGTGAACCTGAGATCGCAACTGCATTCTGAATCGGTTAAAAAACTGTTCACTGTTCACTGTTCACTGCGCACTGTTCACTGCTCCTACTTCACCAGCTTCTTCGCCCGCGCCGCAACGTTTGCAGCCCCAAATCCAAGCTTCTCCAGAACTACCGGTCCCGGCGCCGAAGCACCAAACCGGTCGATTCCCACCACGTCTCCGTCCAGGCCCACATACTTCCACCAGCCCAGCGTCGCGCCCGCTTCCACAGCGAGCTTCGGCACATCCCGCGGCAGCACGCTTGCCTTGTAATCCGGTGTCTGTTCCTCGAAGATCTTCCAGCTTGGGAAACTCACCACGCGCGCTCGAATGCCTTCCGCTGCGAGTAGCTTCGCGGCCTCGACCACCGGCTGCAACTCCGATCCCGTGCCGATAAGCACCACTTGCGGGTTCTCGACATCTTCGAGGACATACGCGCCATGGCTTACTCCGCCCAGCACGTCCACAGCCGCTGCATCAATCACCGGCAAATCCTGACGGCTCAAAGCAAACCACGCCGGGCCTTTGCGCTCAAGAGCCAGCCTCCATGCCGCAGCCGTCTCATTCGCGTCCGCCGGCCGGAAGTCTGTCAAATCGGGAACCGCACGCAGCGCCATCAAGTGTTCAATCGGCTGATGCGTCGGCCCGTCTTCACCCAGCCCAACCGAGTCGTGCGTAAACACGAACAGAGACCGGACCTTCATCAGCGCCGCGAGCCGGATTGCCGGCTTGCAATAGTCCGAGAACGTAAAGAACGTCGACCCGAAAGGAATGAGCCCGCCGTGCGCCGCCATTCCGTTAACTGCCGCGCACATCCCAAACTCGCGAACGCCGAAAAACACGTTCCGCCCCGCCGGATCCACATGGAAGCTCGCACCTGGCTTGAAGATCGTCTTGGTGGAAGCCGTCAAATCCGCGGCGCCGCCAAACAACTCCGGCACCTTGTCGGCAATCGCATTCATCACCGCTCCACCAGCATTACGCGTAGCCTGCGGCTTGCCCGCCGGGAAACTGGGAATTGCTTTCTCCCAATCGGCCTTACGCACATCCTTCTGTGTCCGCTCAAACTCCGCTGCCAGTTCCGGATTCGCGACCTTGTAGCCTTCAAACTTCTCGTTCCACTCCGTCTCGAGACCGGCTCCGCGATCCACGGCCTTGCGCCAGTTTTCCAGCGCCTCGTCAGGAACATAAAAGCTCTTGTCCTCTGGAAATCCAAAGAACTTCTTTGTCTCCGCTACTGCTTCCGCGCCAAGCGCCTCACCGTGCACCTTGTTCGTTCCAGCCTTGGGGCTGCCATACCCAATCACCGTCCGCACCGCGATGATCGATGGCCGCTCTGTCTCGGCCTTGGCATTCTCAATCGCCTCTTCAATGGCCTTCAGATCGTTGCCGTCATGCACATGCTGCACATGCCAGTGGTAGGCCTTGAAGCGCTCCAGCACGTCGTCGTTGTAACTCAGTTCCGTCGGGCCATCCAGCGAAATCAAATTATCGTCGTACAGAATTGTCAGCTTGCCCAGTGCCAGAGTTCCCGCCAGCGCACACGCCTCGTGGCTCACGCCCTCCATCAGGTCGCCATCACCGCAGAGCGCATACGTGTGGTGGTTCACAACCTCATATCCGGGCTTGTTATAGATCGACGCAAGGTGCTTCTCCGCCATTGCCATACCTACGGCCATCGCGATGCCCTGTCCAAGCGGCCCTGTCGTTACTTCCACGCCTTCCGTGTCGCCATACTCCGGATGCCCCGGCGTGATTGATTCCCACTGCCGGAAGCTCTTCAAATCGTCGAGCGTCACCTTGTACCCCGACAAAAACAGCGACCCGTAGAGCAGAGCCGATGCGTGTCCGTTCGACAGCACAAAGCGGTCCCTGTCCGCCCATTTCCAGTTTGACGGGTTGTGCTTCATGAGCTTGTGGTACAGCAGATAAGCAATGGGCGCACAGCCCAGCGGCGCGCCTGGGTGGCCGCTATTGGCCTTTTGCACGGTATCCACTGCCAGCAAACGCAGCGTGTCAATCGACAATTGGTCGAGTGTCTGTGATTCGAGAGACTGTCCTGCCAGGCTTGAGGCCATAATGATTCAAATCCTTTCGCTGAGGCGCTTCGCGCCTGTCCATCCGTTCAGGAATGCGTTTCGCCTTTTCCCTCTTCGTCTGTTTCAACCTTCACGTCAATATTGTATCCAAGCCAGCTGTCCGCCTCCGTCCAGCGCAGCGTCCATTGCAGCACTCCGCCGCCCGGACACGCCGGAACATCGGCACTGTGTCCCGCGCTTCCCAGGCTACGGCTGGTCGTTGTGTGTTTGGTCTTCCAGCCGTCCGCGGTCCAGGTCACCTCAAACCGCTTCTCATCCAGAATCCGCAGCGTGCTTCCTGCCGGAATCGTCTGAATCGGCCGTCGCAGTGAATAAATCTCCAGCTTGCGCCGCCGCATGCGGCATTGGTGCTCGTCACTTTCCGCGTCGCAGTAGCGTGTATAGACCGGGTCAATGCGGTCGAAAACCTTGCCGTCGACAGCCGAGCGCAGCAGCTTCAGGTACTCCGCATGGGCCCACACGAGTGGCACTGCGGAGCCCGCCGGCTGGCCTTTCCGCATGCTCGTCTCCGGGATGTCGTCTTCGTCCCATACCTGTTCCGGCATCATTTGCCCGCAGGTGGCGAAGCGCTCATACGTTTTGATCAGATCCGAGATATCCCGCCCCGCCGCCAGCTCGTAGTGCGCCCGCTCGCCCGTCAGCAGCGGCCAAACCCGTCCCTGGCCCCAGCTCTGAAACGGGCCGCCGTCTGGCCGATTTCCATAGCCATCCCAGTTATAACGGATCCATCCCGGGCCCTGCGGCAGATTCCGCTTCAGCACGGCGTCCACCACGACAAGTGAGTCCACAATCAGCGGATCGTCCGCCCGCCGCACTCCATACCGAACCAGCTCAAGGAATCCCGCGTCGATAATCTCCCGTGCTTCAAATTCGTAGCGAGTCCCAGGCGGACGGTTTGCAATTCTCAAAGATTCTTTCCCGCAGCTTTCGTGCGCATAGGCCTCGCCACACTCCGGCGGCCGGACGCGCATATAGTGCCGTTTGATCAGCGGATGTAGCACCCCGTTGTTGGTCACCGTCCAGTCTTCCAGGTGGCTCGCGATCCAGTCGGAGAACTCCTCAAGAAACACCGCCAGCTCCAGCGAATCCTGCGCCCGCGCAATTTCCGCAGCGCAGATCAGCCCGCCAATCACCGCCGCCAGCGTCGAAGGCGAGTAGCCCGAGTTCTCTTCCCAGCGCTCCTGCTGCGTAATGGGCGCATTCCTGACCAGGAAGCCCGCCGCCCGCTCCACAAACGGAAACATCTTCAACTCCCCAAGCGCATTCGCCTTCCACAGTCGCCACGCCAGAATCAGCGGAAAAGCCACTTCATCCAGTTGCTGCCCGGTCCAATAAGGAGTTCCGTCGATCCAGAAGTTCTGTGCAAACGCCCCGCTGGGCTGCTGCGTGCACGCCAGGTAAACCAGCGCCCGCCGCGCTGTCTCCGCGCGCCCGCAGGCTAGCAGGGCAGTTGCCGTTTGCACCATGTCGCGCGTCCACACCAGGTGGTAGCCGCCCAGGTCATCGTCGCCTTTCACCTGGCCCCAAGGAATCGACAACGAAGCCACAAACGCGCCGGAATAGGTTTTGTCTTCGTGAGCCAGCAAAACGTTGTGGCTGGTGCCCATCAGCTTGCCAGCATCGCTCGCCTTTGCTGCCAGCCACACCGGGTTCGCTGCCCGTTTCCATTGCGTAATGTAGCGCTCGCGGAGCTCGGCAAACGGAGTGGCAAGCGATCCCACTGTCTTTTGCGCCGCGGTATGATGGCCCACGCCGATGCCGAAGGCAACCGTAAACTCCAGCGCCTCGTCCTTGCCCATCCCGTCGAGATCCAGTTCGCCCATCACGGCAATGTTGCCTTCTGTCGCCGAGCCAAACTCCCAATCCATGCGGAAGTTATCCATGATGTCGCGCCAGCCGTCGCTCACGCCAACGAATCCGCAGCTCACCCGTGAGAATCCAACGCCGGACGGACCGCAATGGGCCGCCATGGCAAGGGACCACGTGTTCTTCCAGGCCAGCAGAACCTTGCGTCCAGCCAGGTCCAGCGCGCGCGCCGAGTTTCCGGCACCGCCTCCATCCAAATGGGGCGCCAGCAGCGCATAAACCTTAAGGCGCGGGAGCAACTCCTTGTCGCCTTCGATGCGGACATGATTCAAAACCACGGAGTGGTGCGGATCGCAGATGATTTCCTTCGTCAGCTTGTAACGGCCTTCCGGATCGGCATTCACATAGCGGACACCAAGCGCCTCCGGATGGATGTACTCAAAGGTGGTGAGCAGATCGCGCTTCTCCTCGTGGACGAACGTCTCTCCGTCGGTCACAAGGAACTCCATGTCCCGCACTTGCGCCCGGTCAATGGTGGGATGATAGACCTCGTTCAGAACGCCGTGGCTGCAGGTAAACCAGATCCGGCTCGATGCGGCATACGCGGTGCCAACGGCATCTTTCACGCTCGAGGTCCATCGTGGCTCCATGCCGGGACCGCCGAAAGCCTCGCCCTGCTGATCAAGCCAACGATATTGGTCTGGCCCTAGTTTCGCCTGTTCGCTCATCCTTGCTCGACCCGCTTCCTATTCGGGATTTCAGAACTCCGCGCGGGATTCGGGGAAACCGCGCGTCGCCGTCCATCTTACCGATGTTTCCCAGCACGGGAAAGTTTCGTTTGCCCCTGTTTCTTCGACGCCGTCAATTGACGTAAAAGAACCGCGTTCTCAGAATCCCGCAACTTCCGCTCCGGCTCGGGCATCCATCCAAACATACGGCGGCATCGCCGAGTGTGAAGATTTTGTTGCAGGATTCCAGGTGGGATCTCCTGTTCATTGAAGCTCACCCTGGAACCCGGCCTACACAGTACAATCCGAACGAAGGAGAATTTCCCCTATGGCTTACGAACTCGCACCGCTGCCTTACGACTACGCGGCTCTCGAACCTTTTATCGACGCCGAAACCATGCACCTGCATCATGACAAGCACCACCAGACCTACATCACGAATGTGAATGCCGCGCTGGCCAACCACCCCGACCTGGCCGCCAAGTCTGTCGACGACCTCGTCCGCGACCTCTCGCAGGTTCCTGAAGACATCCGGGGCGCCGTCCGCAACAATGGCGGAGGCCACTCCAACCACACCGCATTTTGGAACCTGATGGGCCCCGTTGGCTCTGACGGTGTCGGCGGCGCGCCCTCCGGCCCCATTGCAGACCAGATTCACGCCGATTTTGGCGACTTTGAAGTCTTCAAGAAAACCTTCAACGAGACAACTGCCAAGCAGTTCGGCTCCGGCTGGGGCTGGCTGGTGTTTCAGGGCGGCAAGCTCAAGGTCATCACTACGCCTAATCAGGACTCGCCGCTCACGCAGGGCCTGTATCCGATTCTCGGCAACGACGTTTGGGAGCACGCCTACTACTTGAAATACAACAACCGCCGTCCTGACTACCTCGCGGCGTGGTGGAATGTCGTCAACTGGCACGAAGTCAATAAGCGCTTCGCCACTGCCAAGGGCTAAAGCAGTTTTCAAGCGTCAGTGATCAGTTGTCAGCAAACGAGGGTTCCCCAGCAGTCCATGGGACCTCACTGACAACTGATCACTGACGACTGACAACTTTCTCCACCGCAACTACTCCCCTCCACCACACGTCTAAGCAGTTGTGATGATCGATCTCCGCACTTCGAAATTCGCACTTTTTGCGCTTCTGTCGGTAATTCCATTCCGCGCGGTTGGCCAGTCGAGCAGCTTCATCATCTCCCAGCACGGCCACTCCGTCGGGACCGCGACCGTCACCTCTGCCGGAACCGCCGCCGGCTTCGACACCACCACCGTCATAAAGGTTTCCATGCAGGGCCTCAACTACAACCTTTCCAAGACCGAGCAGCTCACGCCGGCCAAACACCTGAAACACGCGCAATTGAGCGCTACTGTCAACAACTCCGCCGTCAACGTAACGGTCAGTACCAATGCAGCCCAGGTTCTCCTCAACACCTCCGCAGCCGGGCAAAGCACCACCAACCAGCTACCCCTTCATCCCAATTCTGTCCTGCTCCCGGACTTTGACCCCGGCGCATTGGACACGCTCCTCTCCCTTGCTGCGGTTCACAACAATGCAGGCATCTGGGCCATCATCCCCAAGCAGAACGGCTCCGAATTGCCTGTCATCCTCGCCACCTACGCCGACGAACAGGGGACCCTGGATACACAACCGATCACCGTCCACCACATCGTGGCCACCATCGCAGGCGCAACCACTGACCTCTTCTCCGGTCCGCAAAACGAACTGCTTCAGGCTGAGCTCCCGCAGAATGGGTTTGCACTCGTCCGCAGCGGCTTCGTCCTCACCCCGCCCGCCAAAGCCGGCGCACCACCCACTCCGCCTCCGGCAGCCACCCCCGCGCCACAAGCACCGCAGACCGTGCCGGTACAGCAGTAATTCCCTCGCCCCAAGCCGCGGTTCCGGTACAATTCCTTTTCTATGGACGTGCAGCCCTCCGCCCCTTCGGAAACCGTCTCCGTCGAGTTCAGTCTCGCCTGGGGAGATGAGCAGATCACTGCCACCGCTGAAGTGCCTGCAGGTCGCACCAACCTCACGCAACTCCTGCCCATCCTGCAGGCCCTCGACAACTCCCTTGTCGGCGCAGCGGCTGCTGAAGCAGTGGCCGCCGGCCGCTCAATATCCTGCAAGGCAGGCTGCGGCGCCTGCTGCCGACAGCTTGTTCCCATCAGCATTTTCGAGGCGGAAGCCCTCACCGCCTGGGTTCGCAGCCTGCCCGAATCTACTCAACAGGAGATCGCCCAGCGCTTCGACCAAACACTGCGAAAGCTCGCCTCCGGCGGCATACTCGAACGCCTCGTCGCGACCGGAAACGAATTCTGGGACCCGGAGAACGAAGCCCACAAGAGCCTGTCCATCGACTATCACTACCAGCGTGTTCCCTGTCCGTTCCTCGTCGATGAGGCATGCTCCATCCATCCCATCCGGCCGCTCATCTGCCGCGAGTATCTGGTTACGTCATCGCCGGAACACTGCGTTGACCCAGCCACCCGCCAGACTGAGATGGTGCCCATGCCTATCCGCCTGATGCCCGCCCTCAATCAGATTGGAGCAGAGGTCGAACACAACACGCGCGGCTGGATTCCGCTCGTCTTTCTCTTTGCCTGGATGAAGGCCGACGCTCATCCCGGCGAAAAGGTCTCTGGAACCGGCCCCGAAGTCCTTCACAATTTTCTGAGCCGCATCCGCCCCTCTGACGGAAACCTGGAGCTGCCGGAAGAAGCCGCACCCAACGAAGCAAATTGACCGCTGAAGATTCATCACAGTTTTCCCCGGCCGCCAGCGGTCGACTGTCACCAGTAAACTTTTACCTGTAATCTGCTCCTCAAACGGCCTTCCCCGCCGCCACGCCGGAAGCCCACGCCCACTGGAAATTGAACCCGCCCAGCCAGCCTGTCACATCCACCGCTTCCCCAATAAAGAAGAGCCCCGGCACCGTCCGCGCTTCCATCGTGCGCGCCTGCAGCCCTGCTGTATCCACGCCCCCCGCAGTCACTTCAGCCTTTGCAAATCCCTCAGTTCCTACCGGATGCAGCGCCCATGCGTGCAGCTTCCGCTCCCAGGTCTCGAGGGCCGCATTCCCCCACCTCGCCGGCCCATCCGTATCCACAAGAAATCCAGCCAGCCGTTGCGGCAATACCTCTCGAAGCGCCTGCTTCAGCGCCGCGGTATCCCGCCGCGCCCCCGGTGCGCGCAACGCGGCCAGCAACTCCGATCCGGGCGCAAAATCCAGTGTCAGCGGCTCCCCCGCCCGCCAGTACGACGAAGCTTGCAGCACCGCCGGTCCGCTGACTCCACGGTGCGTCACAAGCATTTTCTCCCTGAACTTCGCGCCGCCCGCCTGTGCCACCACTTCTGCTGCCACTCCGGGAATCTCCATCCACGCCGCCTCGTCCCCGCCCAGCACCAGCGGTACCAATGCCGGCCGCGGTGCAACTACCTTCAGCCCAAACTGCGCAGCCAGCTCATACGCAAACCCCGTTGCACCCAGCTTAGGAATAGAGAGCCCGCCCGTAGCCACCACCAACGACTGAGCCGCAAATTCCCCCGCGGAACACTGCACTCGAAACCCGGCCGCCGTGTCCCGCTCCACGCGGAGGCTCTGTGCATTGAGGACCAGGTCGACCACACCGCTCGTCTCTACGGACCGTTCGCACTCCGTAAGCAACATCTCCACAATTGCCCGCGCCGACCCATCGCAGAACAACTGCCCAAGCGTCTTCTCGTGCCAGCGAATCCGGTATCGCTCCACCAGCGCAAGAAAATCGCGCGGCGCAAACCCCGCCAGCGCCGACTTCGCAAAATGCCTGTTTTCTGAAATGAAGTTCTCAGGGCCGCAGTGCAGATTCGTAAAGTTGCACCGGCCGCCGCCTGAGATGAGGATCTTCCGACCCGCCTGCCCGCCATGCTCCAGCAGAGCCACACGCCGTCCGCGCTGCCCTGCCGTCGCCGCGCACATCAGCCCTGCCGCGCCCGCGCCCAACACAATCACATCGAATTGGCGCGGTTCACGGGGCATGCTATCCCGATAAGAATAGCCCCTCGCTCCATGAACGATTGTTGCGCTACTTCACCGTCAGCGTGAGCGTCTCATTCGCGGCCGTCAATCCCGGTCCTGTGGCGGAAACCGTCAGCGTCGAAGTCACCGGAGCCGTGCTCCCACCGCCACCGCCACCGCCGCCACCGCCACTCCCACTCCCGCAACCATTTGCCGCGGTCAGCAGCCCGATGGCTGCAATCACCGCAGTCATTGTGATCCACCGCCTACGCCGCCAACTTATGGGCAGCAAGAGCAAACCCGCCGCCAGCGCAACCATCCCCCGGCCGATTCCGCCGGTCACCGCGGCAGTTGTACTGCTGGTCTGCACCGTCACGCTCACCGGCGTCGTGCTGGTCGCTGCTGTGATGTTCACCGGCGAAGGCACGGTGCACGTATCTCCGGCAGGCGCTCCTGTACAAGAGAAGGTCACCGTCCCCGAGTAATTCGCCGACGTCAGCACAAGCTGATACGTGGCCGTCTGCCCGGCGGTAACCGTGGCCGACGTCGAGCCACCCGAAGCCAAACCCAGCGAGATTGTCGGTTGCACCGTAGTCGCGTTCGCTTCATTCGAGACTGGTCCCTGCCCTACGGCATTCACCGCGGCTACCTTGTAGTAATACTCCGTCCCCGCGCTCACTGACTTATCCGCATAACTCGTGCTGGTTGCTCCTGTCGCAAGAGGAGTAGCCGATTCCGCTCCCGCCGCAGTCCCCCGAAACACGGTATAACTCCCACTAAGCCCACTTGGCCCCGTCCAGGCCAGGTCAATTTCGGCGCTGCCCTTCGCTTTTGCTGTGAGGCCAGATGGCGCTGCGGGAAGCGCCGGCACAACTGCGCTAGCCTCAGCGGATACTGGCCCGGTGCCCGCCGAGTTAGTCGCCGCAACCGTGTAGTAATACTCGGTCCCGGCCATCACATTCGTATCGGAGTAACTCGCAACAGCCAGCCCGCTGGCTACCGGGGTGGCGGCCTCGCCTCCCTGCGAAGTTCCGCGATATACGTTGTAACCGCTGACGGTTCCCGTTGGCGCAGTCCACGCAAGGTTGATCTCCGTGCCTGAAACTGCGTTTGCCGTGAGGCCAGTCGGCGCTCCAGGAACCGTAACGCCCGTCGGTGCAAGCTGTCCATACACAAATGAGTTTCCGCTGAACCCGAGATAGACTTTTCCAAACGTATCCTGGCTCGCCGCCATTGCGCGCGGTACATCGTAAATCCCCGTTGGATAATACGAGATGCGATTCCAACTCGCGCCTCCGTTTGTCGATTGGAAGATGCCCCACTCCGGGCTGCCCGTCATCAGGCCGTAAAAGTAGACGGTGTACGCCGCATCCGCTGCCTGCCCGCTTCCCGCGCCCACAGCAATCCGAATCGCGTGGCTTATCCCCGCGACTTGCTGAAATGTCTTTCCTCCGTCCGTCGAATGAAAGACTCCGTGCGGCGACGAACCCTGGTACCCATCGGCGTACCAGAGATCGTTCTTCACCTTGCTGTTCACAACCAGTTGCCCGTCCCATGCCCAGTCAGGAAGATTGGCGTTCGCCTGCCCCTGCCACGTTTGGCCTCCATCGGTGGAGATATAAAGCAGGTAGGGCGCGTGTGTGAACTTGAGATAGAACTTGTCTGCCGTAAATGGATCGGCCCTTAATAAATGTTGAGCGAGCTGCGGATAGAGAAAGCTGTTATAACTTGCCGTATTGATGGTCATCCCATCGGAGTTCAGAGGGAAAGACTGAGTTACATGCCAGGTCGCGCCGCCATCCTGGCTATATTCGGGCGCAAAGTCGTTCGGCGGATAGAGAACGATGTGGTCGGCTCCTAACGTCCTGCTTCCTCGCGCGCTCACCGCAATCATTCCCGCGGGAACATCGCACTTAGTGCTTCCGCAGGTGTATTGGAGAGCCGGACCGAACCGTGTCCACGTCGCGCCACCGTTCGTCGAGTAACCGGAGTAGTTAGTCCCGTTGGAATAAACATTACTCGTCGTTATCGCAATATAACTCGGCACATCCGGCGCGTAAGCCCCCATAGTCCCTTGCGAAATAATCTCCTGCTGCAGCGGAATCTGCGTTGCGCTGAAGTGATCGGGGTTGGGAATGACAAAGCCGGTTGTATCCATCGCGGCGGCAATAATGGTGTCGTTGCTGCCGGGGGGAACAACCATATCCATCGCCACCAGCTCTTCAATGCCTGTCGACTCGATCGTCCACTTTGGGGGATTCGCCGTGGTCGCCGCGCTGGCAGTTGCGGCCGCAATCGTGATAATCCCCTCTTGCCCGGTTGGCGACCAAAGATTGCCGGCCGTGTCCACCTTCAGGCCGCCATTACTGTGCCATTGGCCTGCACTCATGCCCACTGTCTGCGGCAACCATCCGAGAGTCTTTGCGTATTGCGGCGAGCCAAGGTTGATCCACGCCGCCCCGCCGTTGTCGGACCGCGCCAGCCCCGTGTCCGCGCCCAACGCATAGATCCGCTGCGCGTTTGTCGGGTCTACTGCCACGCTGGTGAGCGTCTGGCTGATTGAGCCCTGCAATGAAACGCGGGTCCATGTCCCCGCCGCATACTTCCAATAGGCGCGAAGGCCTCCATTGGTCGACGAGTTTTCAACCACATACAGCGCATCTGTGCCGTCAATGCTTGAACTTAGCGCCTGGTGGCTGAGGCTCTGCCCGCTCGCCGCATCCGTAGCACCGGTTGAGATATCCTTCCACGTTTGCCCGCCATCCGTGCTCTGGTAAATGTCACCTCCGGCATCGCCGTTGTTACGGATGCTTTGTGCGTAGAGGGTCTTGCTCACCACCACACCATTCACGGTGACCGAACCCGGACCTTTGGCGAATTGAATATTGACGAACTCGACGTTAGACGGCGGCCCAGCGGCGCCACTCAGCGGATATTGAACCCAGGTCACTCCGTCGTCCAGCGAACGCCACAGTCCCTGACTGTCGCTCCCGTAGTACAGCACCGAAGGATTCGCCGGATCGACAGCAAGCTTCTCGCCATACATACGATTCGGCCCGTTGGGATTGCCGATGATTGCTGCCGCCGACATATTACCCGGCATGAAGTGATTCCCACCGTCAACGCTCTTGTATATCTCGACATAGTTTGTTGGCGTTTGTATGTCGGTGCTATGTTCCGTGGGAAACACCATGTAAACAACGCTGGTGTTATTCGAATCGACAGCAATACTATCTACTCCATAACTCGATGGCGCATCCGTTTCGGGAGCGGACTGCACTCCCGATCCGTTTGGATTACTTACCCTCATCGGATACCACTGCTGCGTCGAGTTATTCCAGCGGTAGGGATTCCCCACGTCGGTGCGCGCGTAACGAACCGCAGGGTCCAGCGGATGGACAACCATGCCGACCACCCATCCGCCACCACCAATGCGAACTGGCTGCCATAGATACTGGGACGAAATATCCGTTTGCGCCGCAGCCGATAATGCAATCGCCAGCATCAGACCGGTCTGAATGCAATTCCGCATGACTGTGGATTTCAGTAATTGGCAGATACGACGGCGAAGTAAAATTGTGCTTTCCATTTAGACATCCAATAAACAATGCGGATTGTGAACACCGTATTGTAGATGGAACATCTAACCCTCGGCTCGGACTGGCCGATTCGCCGAAGACTTCTACTCGCTGACCAGTGACAACTGACCGCTGCGCTACGCGTCGTCCCGGAACATCGGATGAGGAATCAGCCGCCGGTAGTCCTCTTGATGGGCGCCATCCAGGCATGCCTCAACAATGCTTCTACCGAGCGGGTCGAGATCCGGCACCAGGAACTGTTTCAATTCCTTCGCAAAGAATTCGCGCCACTGCCGCGCGCCTTCTTCATAGACGTCCATGCCGCCCTGGATCTGTTCCTCAACTGCCAGAAACACGCGGGGAATCATCGATCCCTCAATGCGCAACTGGTGCGGAATGTACCCCAGCAGAGGGCAAATCGCCTCGCGTACCTGGTCCCTGCCAAACTTCGCACTGCCGCGCCGCGCAAGGTATTCACGCGCAATCCACTCTGCCATGAAGCCGACCTTCCACGCGCCGATGTGCTGATTTGGAAGCAGCACATAGCGCGTCTCGGGGGTTTCCACAATCTGGCGCAAGAGCAAGTTCGCCTGGTCCACGCGGCGGCCAGTGGCAAATGCCCAGTAGGAGCCAACGCCTTCCGACTGCATTTCCACGCTGGTCTGCGCCTGAATGCTGGGGTTGGCGTGACCGCGCGGGGCTACCAGCCGCCATAGCCACGCCAATGCGGGGCTCAGCACATGAATCATCGCCAAGATTCCATAAAGCTGGCTATCGCGGTGCGTCGGCGGACAGCGCACGCCAAAGCTCCGCACATCCACCCGCCGCGGACCATCGAGAATGTCTTCAAGCATCCGCCTCGGCAAAATGACGCGCGGATTGGGGCACAGCTTCCCCGGCGCGTCCTCTACATGCTCCCACGTCAGGCACGTTCCGCCGGGCACTATGTAGTGATTCAGAAAAATCAACGGCTCGGGTGGATCGATGCAAAGGCGCTCCAGATTTGGCGCTGTCCCGTAGCTGTGGATGTGATCCACGCGCACGAACCATCCGTTTTCCGCATCGGCGACCGTGAGCCGCCCGCTGGTTCCCTGGTTCGACGGATGCGCGCACGCCATGTCGTCCGCAATCGGCCGCAGGTGGCAGGCTTCGGGCAGATTCAGCGTCCGCTCTTCCTTAGTCACTACGTTGCGCCCAATCAGCAGCCGCCCATCCTCCATGCGGTGGATGTGCTCGGTCATCTCGCTTTTGCCGCCGCCACTGGCGCCCTCGTGCATGAGGATGAGCTGGTTCTCGTACGGCGTAACCACAGCCACCGCCGCGCAGTGGTTCGTGGTCCAGCCCTCGCGCTCGCCCTTGTCCAGCAGCATGGAGTAGACGCCCTTTTTCGCGCTCGGCCCAGGGTACAGGTTGTAAGCAAAGATCTCCTGGTGCGTATCCTGCCGGTCGTGGACCACCACCTGCCGGCCGCCAAAATGCGTATGCCGGAACGGCGGCGCAACAAATAGCACGCCTCCCGTCACCTTGAAATTCGCGGGCGTCTGGCTGCGTGGAATCATCCCCTGCAAATCCGCCAGTGCCGCCGCAAAAAACGCCGCCTGGCGCGGAACAATCAGCAGGCTTCCGTAACCCAGCGCATCGGTCCCGGCGTAGAACGGCATTGCGACCAGTTCCTGCGTCTTCAACCAGGCCAGCGTTGCAGTCCGGGTCCGCTCAAAGCTCTCCCCAAACCGCTCTGCATACGTTGGCTTGTCGGTCGGCAGCACGTCCCCAATCACCATCGCGTCCGGATCGCGGCGCCGCATGGCAGGATCGGGAAAGTTGATCGCCAGGCCATTCCGCGCCTTGGTGATGACGGCTTCCACAATCCGTCCTACGCCCTTCGCCTGGAACACCACTTCGTACTGCCCATGGTCGTCGCGGTTGCCCAATCGCCAGTCCGTATCGCCTGAGCTGCGGCCCAGCGCCCAATCCAGCAGTTGCGAGCGCGTCTCCGGCGCCTGCACCAGCGGCGCCGCGGCCAGCACCTCGCGCACTGCCGCAGGCAGGTCCAGTTCCGCCCAGCAGGACTGAAAATCGACAACAATCTCAACAGCCGTCGCGGTGGTCATGGGTACTCTCGCTTTCATATGTTTTGAGAAAAACAGGGCTCTGGTAGTTGAAAACGCCCAAAAGCGCCCACTTCTCTTATCGCATCCACCGGCACACCTGGCAGTGCGCCTCGTCACATCCGCAGTTGTTTAGACCTGGTTGCTCCTCCAGAACCCTTCGTGCACCACGACCGCCTCGTCTTCAAGCAGTGGTCCCACCACCACTGTCGGCCGCTGTCCTCGCGCAAACACTTCGCGACAGGGCAAATCAAGCGTCGGATTCTCTGCGTCATTGCCCGTGAACTTGTACAGTCCCGCCTCCGCCAGCGCGTAAACCACCCGGCGAATGCCCGTCCAGTAAATGGCGCCCGCGCACATAGCGCATGGCTCCGTGCTTGTGTACAACGTGCACTTGGCTAACTCCGCATCCGACAATAACTTCGCCGCCGCCGCGCAAGCCACAGTCTCGGCGTGCTGTGTCGGATCGCCCCTGGGACGCACAGCATTGTTCAACCCCTCCACCACCGTCTCGCTGCGCTCATTCACAACAAGCGCCCCGAATGGATGCCGCCCGTCTGCCCGCGCCTGCCGCGCCAGCTCAATGGCCCGCCTCAGAAAAGATAGATCCTGGTCGTTCACGCCTTCGTTCGCCATGCCCGTCAACCCTCCGCCTTGCCCGCAAAGAAAACATTCAGCAGCACCGCGCTCGCCGCCGCCAGAAAAATCCCGCTATTCAAAAACAGCTTTGCCTCGTCCGGAGCATGGGCAAACAACCCCGGCGTCGCAATGGGCAGCACGCCCAATCCCAGGGACACCGCGACCACCACCCCGTTGTTCGTCCCCTTGTACTGCACCCGCACCAGTTCTTCAATTCCCGCCATCGCCGTCATTCCGAACATCACTACCGACGCCCCACCCAGCACAGGCCGCGGAACCGCCGCAATCAACGCCGCCAGCTTGGGCAGGAATCCGAGCACCACCAGCATGCCGCCGCCCGCTGCCACTGCAAACCGGCTCTTCACCTTCGACAGCGTCAGCAGACCTGTGTTCTGCGCGTACGCGTTGTAGGGAAAGCTGTTCATCAGCCCGCCCAGCATCGTTGACAAGCCATCGGCCCGGAAAGCCGCCGACAGCGTACCAGGCCCAATCTCCCGCCCGGCGATCTCGCCAATCGCCAGGCAATTCCCGGTCGTCTCCGTCATTACCACCAGCATGGCCACGCTCATTACGACAGCCGGAAGCAGCGCAAAGTGTGGCCACCCAAACATCAACGGCCGCGCCATCCCCAGCCATGGAGTCGTCCCCACCTGGGCGAAGCTCACCTGCCCGGTCAGCGCCGCTACTCCGGTGCCGCCCAGCAGCCCAAGCAGCACGCTCAGGTTTGCCACCATACCCCGACCAAACCGCTGAATCCCAACAATCAGCGCGATGGTCAGCGCGCCCAGTCCCAGGTGCCTGAAGCTTCCAAAATCCGCAGCGCTGCTGTCTCCGCCTCCCAGCCAATTGCCCGCCACCGGCAGCAGGGACAGCCCAATCACCGTGATCACCGTTCCGATCACAACCGGAGGAAAGAAGCGCAGCATCCGGCTGTAGACAGGTCCCGCCACAATCAGAAAAGCACCGCTGCAAATTACCGCTCCGTACATCGCCGGAATCCCATACTGCCCGGCGATCAGGATCATGGGCGGCACGCAGATGAACGAGCATCCCTGGATCAGCGGCAGCCGCGCCCCAAACTTCCACCACCCGATTGTCTGCAGCAGCGTGGCCAAGCCGCAGGTAAACAGGTCCGCGCTGATCAGTGCAATCACCTGGCCGGGGCTCAAGTGCAGCGCGCTGCCAAGAATCAGCGGCACCGCCACCGTCCCTGCATACATCACCAGCACATGCTGCAACCCGAAGGCCATCAGCCGCGGAACCCCTTCAAAATCGTCGATCCCATCGCGTGAGGAATCCGCCGCGCCCAGGGCTGCCTTCGGCGGCAATAAGCCGACACTTTCGCCGCCCTTCGGAAGCAGCGCCTCCGAGCTGTTTTTGGGGTCGATGGGGAGATTCACAGAGATTTATCATAGCCTGAAAACAGCTCCATTCAGGGGCATTGGATCCGCCAGCCCCGCTCCGCGACTCATTCAACCCCGGCTTTCCCGATTCCCATTCGCCGATCCTTCCGTCCAACCGCGAGGTACTTCAATGGCGGGAACGGAAACCCGACGCCCCGCGTATCTCCCATGCACGCGGAAACCACCCAGGCACTGGGCCGCAGCCTGTTCGCAGATGAACACACAGGTTCAAGAACGGACGGCTCGTTACGTCCGGTTTGCGCACGCAGACGGCTTATCCCCAAGCAAAGATTGGCAATCGAGGCACACGAAGGTCCCAAATTGATGGAAAGCCGATTGCTCAACAAGTAGAGTTATCTTTACCCGGAGGTCCGGTCGGAATGTTGCAGTTTGGGCCGTTCAGGCTCGATACAGGTAATCAATGTCTGGTCCACAACGGCGTCACGGTGGCTCTTCCACCCAAGCCGTTCGCGGTCCTGCGTTACCTTGTCGAGAACCCCGGCCGCCTGATCACTCACGACGAGCTCCTGGATAAACTCTGGCCGGAGACTTACGTCCAGCCGCAAGTTCTGCGCACGTACATGCTTGAGCTGCGCAAGGTGCTCGGCGACGACGCCACCTGCCCAAGGTTCATTCAGACGCTGCCCAAACGCGGCTACTGCTTCGTGGCTCCGGTGGCAGATTGCGTTGAAGCGCCCGGCAAGCGCGCCGCTGTCTCCACTCCGTTGGCGACCCACGCAACCCCTGCAGTTCCGTCCCCCGCTGCGCCTATGCTGGTTGGGCGCGAAGGTGAATTGGCAATCCTCATCGCGCAGTTGCCGGCTCTCCGCCTTGGAGAACGGCGCGTGGTCTTCATCGCAGGGGAAGCGGGAATTGGCAAAACCGCCCTGGTCGACGCCTTCTGCCGCCAGGTTGAATCAATTCAAGCCGGAGCGATTGCCCGCGGCCAATGCGTGCAGGGCATCGGAGGCAAGGAAGAGTATTACCCCGTGATGGAGGCTCTCAGCCGCCTATGCGCCTCGCCCCATGGCGAAGCGGCGTGCCGCGTCCTGTCCCGCATTGCGCCCGCCTGGCTCGGCGGCGGCCACGAACCTGAAGCTGCACCGCCACGCCCCTCGCACGAACGCACCATCGGCGACCTATGCGCCGCCCTCGAAGAGCTCAGCGCGGAATCGCCCCTCATTCTCGTCTTTGAAGATCTCGACTGGGCCGACGATTCGACGCTCAATCTCGTCTCCGCCCTCGCCCGCCGCCGCGCCCCCGCCAGCCTCATGGTGGTCGCAACATATCGCTCCCGCAAATCGGCCGCCGAGCACTCCCTCAAGCCGCTCAAGCATGATCTGCTGATGCGCCGTCTCTGCATTGAAATACGGCTGACGCCTCTCGCCAGGAAGTCCGTCGCCGAGCTCCTGCGCCGCGAACTGCAGCAGGAGCTTGTTCCCGACGGCCTGGACGCCTTTGTCTACCAACGCTCCGAAGGCAACCCGCTCTTTGTAATCGCGACTCTGCACCACCTCATCGCGCTGCGCTTTCTGGTCCGCTGCGGTGCGGGTGCAGCAGCCGCGTGGGAGCAGCGTGCCCCCTTTCAGGAAATCGAATCCGGTGTTCCCGATGCGCTTGCGCAGATGATCGAGCTCGATATTGAACGCCTCTCTCCTTCCGAACAGCAAATGCTGGAAGCAGGCAGTCTGCTCAATGTTGTTTTTCCTGCCTGGGCCGTGGCTGCGGCTCTCGAGAAAGAGCCGGCCGAAGTTGAGGACGCGCTCGACGACCTGGCGCGCCGCTTATATTTCGTTGAGCGTGCAGGCGAAGACGAGCTGCCCGACGGTTCCCGCTCGGCCTTCTACATCTTTGCTCATGGCCTCTATCGCGAGGTGCTGGTGCAGCGCCAGCCGGAAGCCCGCCGAGCCCGGCGTCACATCCGCATGGCCGATCGCCTCGGCCGCCTCTTTGCCGGTCGCGAATCCAGCGTCGCCCGCGAAATGGCCATGCATTACGAGGCTGCCGGCGATTGGTCCCGCGCCGCCACAGCGCTCCACGCAGCCGCGCGCCACGCGCAAAATCGCCATGCTCACGCGGACGCAGCCGAATTGCTCGAGCGCGCCCTGCGCCTCCTTGAAAATGTCGACAGTGCCAATCTCAACACTGCCAACCAATCCTCTCTTGCCGTGGACCTTCGCTCCGAGCTCGCCGCCGCACGTCAGCTCCTCGCCAAGAACCTGCTGCTCGAAGAAAATCTCTCCGCGAAAGTTTGACAGTTTCTCCACGGGAACTTGACGACTTTATTTCTGCCTGTCGCTAGAGTGGTCTTCGTAGCAGGAGGACACACCGATGAGAAACACCTTCTCCAAATTCATCCTGGCGCCGGCAATCATGGCGGCAGCCGCGCTGGCCACCGTCCCCGCATTGGCCGAAACAACTACCGTCACCGTCCCCTTCAGTTTCGCTGTCGCCGGCCAGATCCTCCCCGCAGGCGTCTATTCCGTTCAGCATGACTCCGCTGGCAGCCTCATCAAGTTGCAGTCCCAGCAGACCTCGCAGAGCTTCTCCTGGGTTGCCTTGCCCTCAGACGCAAAAAGATCTTCAGTCAGTTTGAAGTTTGACCAGCAGGGCAACTCCTTCACGTTGCACTCCGTCCAGGCTGGCCCGTTGGTCACCTCCTCGCTCGACAAGAAGACCGACGCTTCTGAGCGCATGAGCATCAACGCCGGTCAGTAACCGGCCCTCCCGGCGCTCAACGCTTCAGTCAGCCCTTCCCCAAAAAGGAGGACATTGCCCAGGCAATGTCCTCCTTTTTGCTGTCTGTCTCTTTTGCAGGATCGAAACTCCCATCTCCTCGAGCACGCCGCCAACGAGATGATGCGCCCCTTTGAAGCCATGCCCAAAGCTTGAGCCAGCGCGCCGGGCGCACACTTCCGTCCCGCCAGAAAGAGGCACAGGGTCGTCAATTAGCTCACCTACTTGAACTTTCGGCGTCGATTCTGCGTTACTATCCCAAGAACAGACGCACGCACGCCTCCCGGGCAACCCCACCTAAAGGAGCAACTCTCTTGCCTCTTGAAATCCGCGGTCTCTCCAAGCGTTATTCCAACGGCGTGCAAGCGCTCGACAACCTGACCCTGACCATAGGCAACAACATGTTTGGTCTGCTGGGACCCAACGGCGCGGGCAAGTCCACGCTCATGCGCACCATCGCCACGCTGCAGGATCCGGACACTGGGACCATCCTGCTCAACGGCCTCGATGTTGTCGCCAATAAGGACGCAGTCCGCCGCCAGCTCGGCTACCTCCCGCAGGAGTTCGGCGTCTATCCCCGCATCTCCGCCTCCGACATGCTGCACCACCTCGCCGTCATGAAGGGCATCTCCGGCTCCGGCGAGCGCAAGACTATCGTTGACGCACTGCTTCACCAAACCAATCTATGGGACGTGCGCAAAAAGGCGCTCAGCACCTACTCCGGCGGCATGAAGCAGCGCTTCGGCATCGCCCAGGCCCTGCTTGCCAATCCCAAGCTCATCATCGTTGACGAGCCAACCGCAGGCCTCGATCCCGCCGAGCGCAACCGCTTCCTCAATCTGCTCAGCTCGCTCGCGCGCGATGTCATCGTGATCCTCTCCACACACATCGTTGAAGACGTCCGCGAACTCTGCCCGCGCATGGCCATCATCAGCAACGGAAAACTCGTACTTGAAGGCGCGCCCGAAGAGACACTCGAGCGCCTCCGCGGTGGCATCTGGAGCACGGTGGTCAACACCGAAGAAGAATTCACCGAAGTCTCCACAATATTCAACGTCGTCTCCACGAAACTCCTCGGCGGCGCCCACGAAATTCGCATCCATTCCGACACCGCCCCTGGCGATGGCTTCCGCCCGGTCGATCCCGCTCTCGAGGATGTCTACTTCCTCACCCTCAATTCGCAGAGCGTCAACTAACCGGCCGCTGGAGGGCATCCGCATGTTCCTTAGTTTTCTTCTCTTCGAGATCAAGCTCCGCCTCAAGAGCGTCTCCACCTACTGCTTTATGGGACTGTGGATAGCTCTTGCCTTCACGACAATCGCCGCCACTGGCTTTGGTCCCGCCGGTACCGGCAAGGTGCTGCTCAACGGCCCCTACGCCACCGCGCAAGTCGACACCGTATTCTGCTTCTTCGGCGTCATCGTCATGGCCGCCATCTTCGGCACCGCCATCCTGCGCGACTTCCAGCGCGACACCTACCAGATGATCTTCACCAAGCCCATCGGCAAATTCGCTTATCTCGGCGGTCGATGGCTTGGCTCGTTCCTCATCACGCTCTTCATCTTCCTCGGCCTTCCGCTTGGAGAAATGTTGGGCACACTAGCTCCCTGGGCCGACCACACCCGAATTGCGCCGATCGACCTGGGCATGCTGGGCTACCACTACGTCGTCATTGTAGTTCCGCAGATCTTTTTCCTCGGTGCGGTCTTCTTTCTGATCGCGGCGCTCACCCGGCAAGTTGTCGTTGTCTATCTCCAGGGCGTTGCGCTCTTCGCCCTCTACTTCATTGACCTCGTCACCGTCACCCAGGCCCACAGCCTCAACCGCTTCTGGCCCGCTGTATTCGATCCCGTCGGACTGCTGTTGGACAACAGCATCACCCGCTACTGGACCGTCTCCGATCAGAACACTTTGTGGATACCCTTCACCGGCATGTTCTTTTGGAATCGCGTCGTCTGGCTTTCCGTCGGAGTCATAGCGCTTCTGTCCGTCTGGATCTTCTTCCCCATGTCCGCCGAAGCCCTCACCGCGCGCCGCGGCAAAAAGCAGAAAAACACCGGCCAGGAATCCACTGCACCCGCTCTGCCTCGCTTCCACAACCTGCTTCCAATCGCAGCCGTGCGCTTCGACTTCCTCACACCGCTCCGCCAGTTTCTGTCTCTCACGCGCATCTACTCGCGCAACATCTTCCGCGAAATCCCCTTCTGGGGAATCTCGCTGGCAATGGTCGCATTCTGCCTTATCGCAGGCCACGGCGCCGGACACCGCGATGGCGCCAACGTCTGGCCGGTCACCTATTACATGGTTCAGGACGTTGAAGGCAACGGAATGCTGTTCCTGCTCATCGTTGCCACCATGTACGCCGGAGAACTCGTCTGGCGCGAGCGCGACACCCACTTCGAGCTCATTCACGATGCACTTCCCATGCGCGAATGGATCGACACCCTCGGCAAACTCACGGCGCTTTCGTTCGCAGAGTTCACGCTCCTCACCGTGGTCATGTTCTGCGGCGTTCTCTCTCAGGCGGTCTCCGGCTATTACAACTTTGAGTTCCTTCAGTACTTCAAGGAACTCTACGTAATCACGTTTCCGGCCGTCATGATCTTTGCGCTCTTCGCCTACTTTGTTCAAACCCTCGTGCCCAACAAATTCATCGGCCACGGCATCATGATTGGCGCTTTTTTACTCGAGCAGGTACTCGACACAATGGGCATCAGCGACCGCCTCTACCTGTACGGCGACGTAGTGCCCTATATCTACTCCGACATGAATGGATACGGCCACTTCGTCCAGCCCATTTTCTGGTCCACGTTCTATTGGGGTTGCTGGGCCGCTCTGCTTGCCGTGCTCGCCAGCTTGCTCGCCCGCCGTGGTTCTGAAACAGGACTCCGCGCACGCCTTCGCTCTGCAAAGCAGTCGCTGCCTGCGTATGCGCTGCTGTTGATCATTCCTTTTCTCGCAGCCGTCGGCAGTGGTGCGTGGTACTACTACAACACCCACGTGCTCAACCCTTTCCTCACCGATCGTGACAATCGCGATGTGCAGGCAGACTACGAAAAGCTATACAAGAAGTACGAGCGCGCGCCGATTCCTAAAATCACCGCCGTCGATACGGCAGTCAACATCTATCCTCACAACCGCAGCTTCAGCGCAGTTGGCAGCTATGTCGCGGTCAACGAGACCGACGCGCCGATCCAGGACATCTACGTCACCAATGGCCGCCGCTCCATCAAGTCCGTGAGCTTCGACCGCCCCGCAACCGCTACACTCACCGACGCCAAGCGTGGCTTCTGGACCTACCATCTCGCCACGCCCCTCGCGCCCAACGACTCCATCAAAATCAATTTCCAATGCGGGTATGAGAATCCCGGCTTTCGCAACGCCAATGAGCAAGCAGAATTCGCCTACAACGGTACCTTCTTCGATCGCGATTATTTCCCCTCGCTCGGCTATGATGCCGGCCGCGAAATCAGCAGCCCCGTACGCCGCCGTGAAGAGAAGCTTCCGCTGCAGGAAGAGCTTCCCGATCGCGGCGATGCCTACGGCAAAGTCACCGATCTCTTCGGACCGGACTCGAACTTCGTCACATATCACTCCATCGTCAGCACCTCCGGCGATCAGGTCGCGCTCTCTCCCGGTGACCTCCAGCGCGAGTGGAAGCAGGACGGCCGCAATTACTTCGAATACAGCATGGGGTCCACAAAGATTCAGGACTTCTTCAGTTACATCTCCGGCAACTGGGCCGTGAAACGCGATAACTGGAACAACGTAAAGATCGAGATCTACTACCTGCCCTCACATACCTACGATCTCGACAAAATGATCGGTGCTTCCAAGATGGGCCTCGATTACTACACAAAGAACTATGGCCCTTATCAGTTCGACCAGTTCCGCATCATCGAGTTTCCGCGCTACCGCGGCTTCGCCCAGTCATTCCCCAACACCGTTCCTTTTTCTGAAGCCATCGGCTTCATCGGCCGCCTTGAGCGCCCTGAGGATATTGACTTTTCCTGGTTCGTCACCGCGCACGAGTTAGCCCACCAGTGGTGGGGCCATCAACTCGTCGGCGGCATGGAGAAGGGCTCCAACATGATGTCCGAAAGCCTGGCCGAATACTCCGCGCTGCGCGTCATGGAACACAAATACGGCGACGCCCACATGCACCGCTTCCTCAAATACGAGCTCGACGGCTATCTCCGCGGCCGCACCGGTGAAACGCGCCACGAACCTCCATTGGTGCTGGTACAGAATGAACCCTATGTCTGGTATCAGAAGGGGTCCATGTCCTTCTACGCGCTTTCAGACGCCATCGGCGAAGACAAGCTCAACCTCGCTTTGAAGAACCTTCTCGATAAGTGGAAGATGAACGGCCCTCCCTATCCGGATACGCGTGACCTGGTCGCCGAACTGCGTAAGCAGACCCCGCCCGATCTCCAGTACATGATCACCGACATGTTTGAGACCATCACGCTCTACGACAACAAAGCCGTCTCAGCCAAGGTCGAGCCCACCTCCGACCACAAATACAAAGTCACGCTCATCGTGGACGCGAAAAAGATGCGCGCCAACGGCGATGGCGCCGAGACCCAAATTCCCGTTCATGATCTGATTGAAGTGGGCGTTTTCAAAGGCAAGAAGGACAGCGAGGAACCGCTGCACACCGAGAAGGTATGGATCACCCAGCCGCGAACGACCTTCACATTCATCGTGGACCAGCAGCCCACCCGCGCCGCCATTGACCCCTACAGCAAACTAGTCGACCGCAACCCAGAGGATAACTGGGCAGATGTCGATTAATCAGCTCGGAAAATGTGGAGGACGTATCGCCCAAAAGGATTCATCCTGTCGGCATGTACCGATAATCAGCGTGTTTTTCGTAAAGCATTAATCCGTCCCCTGGCCCGTAGCCCTAACCGTGGGCGGCGTGGGTGTAAGCAGCGGATCGATCACGGCTTTGAATGCCCCGAACGGCTGTGCGCCGACAACCGGCTTGTTGACCTTCACAATGTTTCCGTTTGGACCAATCGTTCCGATGAGGAAGGTTGGCGTACCTTCAATATTCATCTTTGCCGCCTCTTCGGAGTTGTGCTGTATCAGATCGGCAAAGCGGGTGCTCGCCATGCAAGCGTCCAACTTGGCAGCGTCGATCCCCAGCGTTCCTGCACGATCATTGATGGCTTCCTGGCTCAGGACTCGATCTCTGCCGCCTGGCCCCGGCCCGACCTCTGCCGTCTTTTCGGTGAAGAGCGCGTCGTGCATCTCCCAGAACTTTCCCTGCTCCCCCGCGCAATGCTCGGCCCGCGCCGCCGGCATAGCATGCTCGTGGAAAGGCAAAGGCATGTCGCGAAAATAGAAACGCGCCTTGCCGGTCTTGATGTATTCATCGAGAATCTGCGGATAAACACTCTGTTTGAAGTGCCGGCAGAATGGGCACTCGATATCGCCATACTCGATAATGGCCACTTGCGCGGTCGCTTCGCCACGGAAAGGTTCGCCATCAACGCTCATCGTGTCGGGCGCGTTGATAACCGGCTGGTTATTTTCGCGCTTTGCAGTGAGTAGTTTTTTCAGCTCATCGAGCCGGTCCATGATGATTTGTTGTTGGGCCTTCAACTGCTGAATATCGTTTTTCATGGCAACAGGATCTTCACCCTGTGGCTGCGCGGGCTGTTGCGCTGTTACGGTAGCGGTCCACAAAGAAGCGGCCATTGTTCCGGCCAGCAATGGGCGAAGAATGATCTTGGAGAAATGCCTGAAACTTGAAATGCAAATACGCATAAATGACTCCCAATCAGGCCGGTTAAAAGTCCATATCCGATGTAAAAGAGGGGTCCGGAACGGTACCGTTCCGGACCCGTAGGTACACATGAGAAAAACTTAGTTGACGGTGAGGGCCCACTGCTCGTTGTTTCCTCCGTTGCAGGCGTACACCTGCACGAGGGTTCCTGACCCTGTCCCATCACCGCGAACATCCATGCAGTTGCCCGTATTGTTGGCCGGATGGAAGACGTAGAAGTTACCGGATGGAACCGCTTCCCAGGCTTGGCCGGAAGAACCATTGCAGGGCTGCAGGTTCACCAGCGACGTACTGCCGGTTCCCGAAGCTGTCACGCAATTTCCCCCGCCCGCAAGCGCGATATTGTAATAGCCGGCCGGCGAAACGCCCGAGTTATTGAAGACCCAGTTCTGTGCTCCCGTGCCATTCGCCGTGTAGACCCAGATTGTATTGTCGTTCTGGGTGCTATCCCCCTCGTCATCCAGCCGCAGACCGGTGGCATTCTGCGGTGTCACCGTGTATCTATCTCCGTTTACAATCGGGGCGGGACCGCCGCTGCCGCCACTTCCGTTCGGGCAGAAAGTCACGGTGTAGTTGGCGCCCGTCGCGCAGGTATGCAGGCCAACGTTGTCGTCGTACGCATAGGCATACTCGTTCGGGCAGCTGTTGTGAATGTTGGTGACATACGATTGCTCCGGCTGCGACCAATTCGCCACAACGCATGTTGAGTTGGTGTTATACGCGCCTGCGCAGCAATACTGGTTAGTGCCGTACTCAGTGCAGGGACTCAGGCAATCGTGCCCGCTATCGGCAAGTTCGCCGCTCGGGCAGTTGGTCAAGGGACCAGAGGTGCAAGTGTTCGGCGAAACGCAACTCGAATTGGAGACGGCGACACCGATGGGATTGTCGAAACCGTCCACGTAGCTCACGTCGTACCAGTCGGTACCTGAGGCATCAAGGTTGAATTCCGCCAGCGAGGTGCCCGCCACGCCCGTTGTGCCGGCGCACTGCAGCCCGGTACCGCCGCAAGATCCGGTTTGGCATACAGCCGGACTCGCGCCGTTACAACCGATGCGGCCCCAAATGCGGCCATTCCATCCATTTGCAAGTGTGAAGTTCACTGAACTGCCGGCAGTCATCGTCCAGCCACCATTTGAATAGGTGGCCGGATAAATGCCTGGGTAGATGGTGTAGCTACAGTTATTCTTGACGGTTACAGTGGCAGCAAAACCGTTTGCCGGCGACATTGCCGAAACAAGGATCGCCGCGAGACTGACGGCTATCCCACTCTGCCAGTTGCGAAGGCGCGCATGGCAACACCTGAGATTCATATTCATTTTGTTTTTGCGCTTCCGTTTCCGGGGATTGAAACGGGGCGACCGAACCGCTAATCCCCTATTCAAAATCTGCGCAACCATAGGATCTTTCTTGTGCGGCAGTCAACGGAATGAGAGTAAGTTTTACGGTAAATTGTCCGATAAAGCAATAGGTTAGCCGGTGCAACCAGCTTGCCAATGAGTGTGCCTTAACGTCTTCCTGGATCGTTATAACTCTGAGACTGGATCCATGCCGTTCGCCTGACCTATGTGCGTGTTTCCCATGCACTCTCGGTTTCCGAATTAAGTCACACAAAATTCAGGCCGTTCTCGGCACGGAATGGTCAGGGACGACGAATCTTTATGTAAGTACGCAGGAAAGGCAGCGTACGAGCTTCGGCGTGCGTTGGAACTGTCTTTAACAGCCGTGCTTTCCAAGTGGTAGAATCCCGGTCGTGGGATTCGTATCGATTATCGGCGGGATCAGCATCAATCGCCTAACCGTCGAATTTAAAGTTGAGCGAAGCTACACAGAATCGCCACGTTAAGTCAAGATTTCTTTGTCCCCTTTGACTTGCAGCATTGCCTTACAATCTGCGGATTACAGGAACGGCAGGCTCTGTCTCGTCAGCGACTGCTGCCGATTCTTTTGCTTTCGGCTGTAATGAAATCATGAGGGAAAAGATGCGCCTTGAAGGCTCTGTCACGATTCCATCTGATGTGGTTGATTTTGCTCCTCCCGAGGGAGATCGATTGCGCGTAATTTCATCCGATTTCAATGAGGAAAGGGAGGAGCTCGAACGGGTGATCGGATCCGCGGCAATTAGCCGCTCAGCTAGCCTGGTTCGCTTCCTGACTTTTATTTGCAATAAGCATTTCGAGGGAAAAGCCGCGGAAATCCGCGAGTACACAATCGCTGTCGAAGCCCTGGGGCGGAAGGAATCGAACTTTGATTCGCAGGCCGATCCTATTGTGCGCGTCACCGCACGGGCGCTGCGCAAAAAGCTCGCCGAATACTATCAAAACGAGGGGCGAGACCATCGCCTCCAAATCGTTCTTCCCTTGGGCCATTACATCCCCCAATTCATCCGGCGCACGGACCAGAGCACCGATTCGGCCGTATCGGCTCATTCAGCTTTGACCACCCAATCGCAGCCTGACGTTCAGCATCCCGAGGAAGCCATTCACTCCGGTGTCCGCGCAAGCGCAATTCCAGCATCCGAGGAGCAACCTGGCCTCGTTCAGATCGCCCCCAGGTTCAAGTGGAAGGTGGTCTGGATACCATCGGTTGTTGTGCTGTCACTGTCAGCCGTCTTCCTGGTTGGATTCTTGATCGGGCGGCGTACAGATGAGCACCCCGTATTTACCTCGGAGTCATTCAAATGGGGAGATCCGGTTTGGAGCGATGAATTCAACGGAGCAGCTCAGCAACTGCCGGACCCGTCAAAATGGGCCTTTGACACGGGGAACCAGGACGGCTGGGGAAACCAGGAACTGGAAATATACTGCTCCCCTGATGGCGTATACACAAGGGAATGCGATCCACGTCGCCCCAATGCCTTTCTCGATGGAGCAGGCCATCTGGTGCTCCGCGCTGAAAGGAATGCGGAGGGTGTATGGACATCGGCCCGGATAACCACCAGGGGCTTGAAAAATTTTCAGTATGGGCGCATTGAGGCACGTATGAAGTTGCCCGTTGGCGCCGGCCTCTGGCCCGCCTTCTGGATGCTGGGCGCAAACTTCGATAAGGTAGGATGGCCCACAGCTGGCTCAGTGGATGTGGTAGAAGATGTCTCTCTTTCCCCCGGTAGCAACGTGCGCGGTCCGTCAATGATTCGCTCCACTCTCCATGGTCCCAATTACTTCAAGGGCAACGGCCTCTGGCATGACCTCACCCTTTCCAACGGCGCCCGCGTGGATGAGAGTAACTTCCATACTTATGGAATTATCTGGTCGCCCGGAATGATTCAGTTCTATGTGGACGATCCATCGAATATATTCTTCGTCGAGGACGCCAGCGAGGTCCCCAATGGTGGCGAGTGGGTATTCGACCACCCGTTCTACCTCTTCTTCAATCTCGCCGTTGGCGGATATTGGCCAGGGGATCCGGATGCGACCACTCCTAATCCGGCAGATGTGTTAGTGGATTATGTCAGGGTGTATAAAATCCCCACTGTTCCCGCCCCCAATATTCAATGGCAGCCTGTTCAGGTAAAAGCCGGCTCGGCAGTGGCCAGCACAATTCGCCTGCGCTCGCATGGTGGATCGGGCCGTGTCTATCTGTCCTGCTCCACCCAACCTGCAACTGCGCGTTGCACCCTGGCCTCGTCAGCCGTGGATTTCACCAACGCCATTTCGCAAGAGGATACCCTTACCATCGCGACGGATTTTTTCACCGACCGAGGTAGGGCGGTTGCGCCACCAGGATCATATAAGTTGACGATTACGGCTACTTCAGTCAGCGGAGATCGTTCTCAACTTACAGTGCCCTTTGAGATCAGGAGTAACGACTAACCAGCGATGAACACTTGAGATGGGAGGCGGGCGGTTCTCCATATTTCTTTGTTGACATGTCCATGCGGCTCTCCCATAATTACCCTGTCTTTCCCCAGGCATCCGCAAACGGGCTATAGACCCGACTTCTTCCTCCGCCGAGTCGACCTGATAAAGGCGCTCTGGCAACCAATGGTCTTCGTGCCTCGCTCCATAGAGAGCGCCGGGCAACGTGACACATTTTCAATACAACAGGACCGCACCAGAGCTGCATTCGCGGACGCTCGCATTGCTCCGCTACTCGTGTGTCCCAGGGGAAAAACAATGAGCCAGCCCGCCCAAACCACGCGCCGCCACTTTTTGAAGACTTCAGTTGCCGTTGCCGGAGCCAGTGCTCTGCCGCGACATCTCGCATTGGCCCAGGCCCCGGCAAAGTACCGCCGCTACAACGTCACCAGTCCTGAAGGGCAAAAGGCGCTGGCCAGTTACGCAAAGGGCGTAGAGGCGATGTTGAATCTGCCCCCGGACCATCCACACAACTGGTTTCGTAACGCGTTCGTCCATCTGATGGATTGCCCGCACGGTAACTGGTGGTTTTACGTGTGGCACCGTGGCTACCTGGGGTATTTTGAACAGACGATCCGCAATCTAAGCAAAGATCCCGACTTCGCCATGCCCTACTGGGACTGGACCCAACTGCCGCAGATTCCAGACTCGATGTTCAACGGCGTACTGACGCCGACCGACTCCGCATACGAGCCCTTCACCAAAGACATCGGCACGTTCACGTCCTACATTCAGCCAACGCTCAAGCGGTACTGGGATGGCCTAAGCCCTGCCCAGATCAACCAGCTTAACCTGCGCGGCTATACGAGCTTCGAGGCGATGTGGAACGATGTGACGGGCTTCACCGCAACTCCGCCTCCGCCGCACATCAACCTTGAGAACATGGCCTTTGCGCAAACCCCCGGGGCACGCTATCTCACCCGCACCAATCCCAAGTTGAGCGAACAGGTCACCTACAACACTTCGGCGTTCATGGTGTACTCCGGGCTGCTGCCAACCGACTTCTACGACCCGATTAATCAGATCAGCTTCAACAGTTCCAAGACAACCTCGCACAACACGCCCCCCAACGGCAACACCCTCTTCTCCACGCTGGAAGGATTCCCGCACAACAGCACGCACAACTACATCGGTGGATACGGGCCCATCCCCAAGGGACCGTGGGGCAATATGACCAACAATCTCTCCCCTGTTGACCCAATCTTCTTTCTGCACCACAGCAACATGGACCGCCTGTGGGACGTTTGGACTCGCAAGCAGCAGGCTCTCAAGCTACCCTATCTGCCTGGCAAGGCGGATTTCCCAACCTATGCGAAGGAGCCATTTTTGTTTTATGTGGACGGTAGCGGTGGCCAGGTCGGTGCCAGCTACGCCAAGGACTATATCTCCACTGACCGATTCCAGTATGACTATCAACCGGGATTCGGTGAAGCGATCATCAAACCACCCAGCACCTTATTGACAGCGAATCATGAGAAGTCGACGGTGAAGGGCTTGATGAAGGGGAACGCTGCTACGCTGACACTCTCCGGCCATGCGCTTACAACTCATCTAGCACCCGATTCTCTAGCGTCACTCTTCGCGCTAGTTACCTTGCCTCGCCCAACAGACGCCTCGCCCGACCGGCAATTCGATGTCCTGGTAGACGCACCAACCGACGTCAATCAGGTCGGCGCCGACAGCCCTTACTATGCCGGTACCATTGCCTTCTTCGGAGGGATGATGCATATGCACGGAATGTCCAGCGATGCGACTTTCCTTGTTCCGCTGCCTAAGGCGAAGGAGGCTTTCAAGGGCCTGACTGCGGCTAACGGTGCGGAGGCCAAGAGTGTCGCGGTGACCATCCGGGTTGTGCCTTCGGAAGGTGGAGCATCGGTGCTTAAGTCCGCAACGGTGCGAGCGCTATAGGCTTGACCATGTTTTCGTTCTCTTCGATTCTCGTCCTCGCGTTCGTCGCGCTGCAAGCTGTGCCGCCCCCCCCAGCGGCACAGCCGCAGCAATCCGGTGATGCCCGCGAAATGACACTCACCCTGCCGCACGCACTGCGCAAGGGGGAGACGGCCTGGCTGCTGGTTGAGGTTGGCTCGATTGACGCCAACCAGATCCAGCTCATGACGCGGGATGGTCACCCTCTGGGCACCATCTCGCCTTATGGTGTGCGCTCCGGTCAAGCCACCGGAACCTACACTGTGCCGTTGCCGGCGGATGATCTGGTCGACGGAAAGATTGCATTGCGAGTGTCGGTGATCGAGTCAGGTCAAACTCAACGCGCTCCGACTACAACAGAGGTGAAGAGTCTGCACCTTCTGATCCGGCGGTTCAAGAAGTAGCCATCGAATGCCGTTAACCCGTAGCCCTTCAACAGCAACCAACGACATCTAGGTCGCGGGCAATTTAAGTGCAGTTGTCGTTGCCACAAGAGATTCTCAAGGAGAACACCGTGAATCGAAAGATATTGAAACACTTCATTGTGACAGTTGCCGTTGCCGGTGGTTGGCTACAAGCGCAGTCGCAGATACGAGCGTTCCAGCAGCCGCCTACGCTGAAAGAAGCGCCGCAGCTGGGAGCCAAGTCTCTGTTGCTGATGGCGCCCGCTCCAGGAACTGTTTCGCCGTGCAACCCAGAGGCGAACATATCTACGGACGGCAACATTGTGCATGTAAACCTGGACATTGTGCGTGCCCACTTTACGATGTTTAATCCGGACACCGGAGTCGACGATCCGGTGGAACTGCGCTCCTACGGCGGCTGCGTCGCGGGACCGACAATCGAGGTTGACCCAGGCACAGTGCTGCGCGTCGACCTGAACAACAAGCTTTCCCCGGACGACCCGACCTGCCTGCCCACCCCGCCTGCATATCTACATCTTTATCCCGGAGTTGGTTGCTTCAATACGGCCAATCTGCACACGCATGGCCTGCATGTTTCGCCCGCGGGTAACGGCGATAACGTTTTGTTGAACATCGTGCCGAAGAGCACTTTTCCGTACGAGATCAATATTCCATACGACCACCCTGCGGGGACATTCTGGTATCACTCACACCGGCACGGCTCAACGGCAATGCAGGTGGCGAGCGGTCAGTCAGGTGTGCTGATCGTTCGCGGCGAGCGCGAATACAAGCAGCCCCTGCCGGGAAAGAAGCCAGAACAGGCAGACATCGACACAATCCTGCATGGGGCCGACCAGGTGCCATTCACGGAACAGATCTTCGGATTTCAGCAGATTGCGTATGCCTGCTTCCTTAGCAACGCGCAAGAACCGTGGGCGAGTCTGATCACCAGCAAGGGCATCTACGACTACGCCGCATCTCAGGCGACAGGAAAGCCGCCGGCAACCGCGATCGCGCCCTGGATCTGCCCGGCAAATTCTGAAATAGCGCACTCGCCGGGCGTGATGGAGAACTTCGGTCTGCAGTTGTTTTCCGCCAGCATCTGGGACACGAACGGCCGATTCACTAGCGTTAACGGCCTTGTCCAGCCAACGGTCACGATCAAGGCGGGAGAGATTCAGCGTTGGCGATTCATTCACGAAGGCATCCACGACACGATCAATCTGCAGATCGTGAAGTCGAGCAGTCCGATCGGTGGGCCTGACCTTGTGGCGGCCTCTGCGCTGAAGGGCAATCGTCTGGAGCAGGCTGCGGAGGTACGCAAAGAATGCAATGCGACCGAGAGTACGCTCATTCCTCAGTTTCAAATCGCTGCCGACGGCCTTACGCTGACGAAGATCCACGCTCTCGAAGGGGAGAGCGCCCCTGGCGTGGAAGGCTCGAACTACATGCAGCCGGGGTACCGCAGCGATGTATTAGTGGTGTTTCCGTCGGACGGCCACTACTGTTTGCTTGATCAGCAGGCGCCGGAATCGCAGCGCGTAACGACAGGAAAAAACGGGATTAACGGCGGAGGGTCGGGACCGAATCAGCCGCAGTTGCTTGCGTACATCGACGTGGAAGGCGGCAAGGTGGTAAGCGGCGATCTGCAGCAATATGTTCAGCAGACTCTTTATGATGGCAACCCTCAGTTGCCGCCCGGTGTGCGCGACGGTCTCAAGGTCGGGAATCTGGAATCATGGGCGCCATTCACGGAACTGCCACCGGTTACAGATCCTAAGGCCAAGCCGCAGCAGGCCGCGTTTGAGATTGGCAGCAAGGGATTCACGGTAAACGGTGCAAGCTACAATCCCGGTGTCGTAAATATCACTCGGCAGGTGAACACCGTAGACGCATGGGAGTTGACCGCGCCAAGCAGCAAGCAGAATCCTGGCGAGCCGCATATCTATCACATCCATGTGAATCCTTTCGAAGTGATGGACGTGACGTCTGACATGGACGGTACCTCAATCTATGAGCCCGGTGGCAAGTGCAAGGCCAGCATCCTCAAAGACCCGATGCAACTTGCAATCCAGTACTGCAATATGTGGCACACCTTCAAGGACACGATCTTCGTGGAGCCGGGGTACACCGTACATACGCACACGCTGTATGACCGATACATCGGTGAGTATGTGCTCCACTGCCACATCCTGGACCATGAGGACGCCGGCATGATGCTCAACATCAATATCGTGCCGGACCTGAATGCGCCCGGCGGTGGCATTGGGATGGGCGACATGCACGGAATGAGCCACGATCATTGATCGGTTTTGTCGAGGAGTTTAGATGGCACTGAAAGTTGGCATGCCGCTGTATGAAGGGTTCGACTCACTAGACGTGGCCGGGCCCTTCCAGACCTTTACGTTTGCCGGAATGGAATGCCACCTGATCGGGCCGGGCGATGCGTGCGGTCCGATTGCGGTGACTTCGTTTGAAGGCATACGCGTGACCCCGGATAAGACGTTCGAGAATTGTCCGCAATTGGATGTGCTCTTCGTTCCGGGCGGCTCCAACCCAGTTTCAGTCTTGAATGTTGGGCATCCTGGCAGCAATCCGTATCTCGACTTCCTCATCCAACAGGCGAAGGGTGCACAACTGGTGTGCTCCGTATGTACAGGCGCATTGCTGTTGGCAGGCGCGGGGTTACTCGACGGTCATTTAGTGACGACGCATTGGGCCTTCAAGGATGTTCTGCGACTGTTTCCTGTACGCGTTGTGGATGACTACCGGCGCTATGTGCAGAGTGGCCAACGGATCACTGGTGCCGGCATCTCGTCGGGCATGGATGAGTCAATGTATATCGTGTCGTTACTCTATGGCCTCGACACTGCACGGCGCTGCCAACTGGCGATGCAATACAACCCGCACCCACCTTTCCACTGTGGAGACCCTGCTGATTCCGAAATTCAGGATGACCCGGGGATGGTAGAGGATCGCAAGACGGAGTGGCAGGTATACGAAGCGGCGAAAGCGGTGGAATGTTGGCTGCGTGATTCAAAGGCGACAGCGTAACTCGACAGACGAGAAGCCGAGGCTGTCGATATCGCCTCCAGCCCATGTGACAGCAATCGCCAGCGTAGGTCAGGCTGACTCCCGACCGCCTTAATCGGAGCAAGCCGCTACGCATCAGAGTGCGTTTATGCGCCTGCCATCCAAGGAACTAGCACCGTTCAGACCATCTAAATCAGGCATTCAGTATCTTTTGACAAAAGAAAACGGCGCGACTGGAATTCCAGCCGCGCCGTTCTGTTTCAACTGAATTTCCAGAGCTTCATTGGACTGTGATGGCACTGACCATCGGATTCTGGACAGCACCTGGATTGAACTGGATCACGATCTGTCCCTTGCTATTGGCGGTTGTTGTGAAGTTCTCCTGTACCGCGTTGAATTGCCCTCCCGCCGCTGCGTATACGTCGAAGTTGGTCAGCACCTGCGTGCCGTTGAGGAGCGCGTTGAACTCGCGCTGTCCCGCTCCGGTGACGTAGTTTTCAACGAAGTAAAAAGATACAGTGTGAGTGCTGCCCGCGATGTATCCCGGCATGGTGTAGGTGAATGAGCATCCTGCGCACCAACGCTGGCTTTGGAGGACCGCCTGCGGAGGAGCAGGAGCAGACAGCTTCGAAGTACCCACAGCATTCGTGTAGGAACTAAGCGTGCCACCGGCGACGAAATCTGCATCCGGCACAAAGCTTCCCGTTGCGGCGGTACCTGCGTAGAAGCCGAGGTTGGTCTCGACCTGATCGATTGCGATGCCGCTTACCATCGGGCTCTGCACTGCGCCGGTGGCGAACTGGATTACGAGTTGGCCGCTGCTGTTGGCGGTGGTGGTGAAGCTCTGCTGAACGGCGCGGAACTGTGCTCCGGCCGTGGCGTAGACGTCGAAATTCGTCAGCACCTGCGTGCCGTTGAGTACAACGTTGAACTCGCGCTGACCCGCTCCGGTCACGTAGTTTTCAACGAAGTAAAGAGATACAGTGTGTGTGCTGCCCGCCGTGTAGCCGGGGATGGTGTAAGTGAACGCACCATAGCGCTGGCTCTGTAAGACTGTCTGCGGTGGAGTAGGAGCGGGAAGCATAGAGGTATCAACGGCGTTGGTATAAGTAGCCGCTGTGCCACCGCTGAAGTCTTCATCGGCCGCCCAGCTTCCCGAGGCTGCGCCGCCCGCATCGATCAAGAGCGAGGTGGGTGCAGGTCCGTTGAAAGTTGCGGTGACCGACTCCGCGGCACTTATCGTAACGACGCAGGTTGAAGTTCCAGAGCAGCCCGCACCGCTCCATCCGGCAAAAGTGCTGCCGGAAGCAGCCGCGGCTGTCAGCGTGACGGATGACCCGGCTGCGAAACTCGTACTGCAGGCAGAGCCGCAGTTGATTCCGGATGGTGAAGAGGTTACTGTGCCCGTACCGGTGCCCAAATCGGACACTGTCAAAGCATAGGTTGATGGCGTCGCCGCATCAATCGCAATGCCATTCACCTCGGGGTTGTTATAGGCTCCCATCGTGAATTGAATTACGATGTTGCCGGAACTGTTTGCGGCGGTAGTGAAGGCCTTCTGTACCGCAATGAACTGGCCGCCGGCCGCAGCGTAGACATCGAAGTTGGTGAGTACCTGTGTGGAACCTACAATCACGTTGAACTGCCGTTGGTTTGGCGCCGTAAAGTAGTTCTCAACAAAATACAACGTGACTGTGTGCGAACTGCCGACTGTGTATCCAGGAATGGTGTAGGTCAACGTGCAGGACGCGCAGTAACGCTCGCTTTGCAACACAGCCTGAGGTGGCACAGCGCCGGTGAGGAGAGTGGTGTTTACGGCATTTGTATAGGAGGCCGTGGCGCCACCGCTAAAGTCTTCATCCGCGACATATGGAGACGCTGCTGCCCCACCTGCATTAATGTAGAGCGGCTGCGTGGGGAGGGTGAAGGTGGCGTTGACTGATGCCGCTGCGCTCATCGTCACGACGCAGGATCCGGTTCCCGAACACGCTCCGCTCCAGCCGGTGAATGCGCTGCCGGAACCGGCAACCGCCGTCAGGGTGACTGCGGAGCCAGTGGTAAACGAATAGCTGCAGGTTGAGCCGCAGTTGACTCCCGCGGGCGAGGACGTCACGGTGCCCGTGCCATTTCCCATTTTGACGACGGTGAGAGGCATGGTAAGCGATGCGAATATCGCCGTAACAGGCTCGGCTCCGCTCATGGTTACGGAACAGGTTGTAGCAGTGCCGGAGCAAGCGCCGCTCCAGCCAGAAAAGCTGCTTCCGGAGCCGGGGGTTTCTGTCAGCGTTACAACGGTGCCGGAGGAGAAGTTCGAGCTGCAGGTTGTGCCACAACTAATTCCTGCAGGCGAAGAAGTTACCGTGCCCGATCCCGAGCCCGCTTTCGCGACGGATAAAGAAGTCGTGCTGAATATCGCCGTTACAGATTGCGCCTGGTTCATGGTGATCGCGCAGGGTCCGGTCCCGGAACAGACCGAGCTTGGACTCCAACCAGTAAATGTGCTGCCGGAAGCGGGGGTGGCCGCAAGTGTTACCGCGGTGCCGGTGGCAAAAGTTGCGCTGCAGGTCGTCCCGCAACTGATGCCGGCGGGTGACGAGACCACCGTACCCGAACCAGCGCCGGCAAGCGTAACCGAGAGGGTCGGATTCTGATCAATGGCGATGCCGCTAACGGTCGGATTATCCGCGGCTCCTACAGCGAATGCAATGGTGATGACGCCGGCACTGCTGGCAGTTATATTTGGAAATTTCTCGTCGACTGCAATGTTTTCACCGCCCGCTGTCTTGAAGATGTCGAAGTTGGTGAGCTCCTGAACCCCATTAATGGTGACATTGAATTCGCGGTCACCGGCGGCCGTCCAATAGGTCTCAGCAAAATAAAGATCGACCGCGTGGATACTGTTCGGAGCGAACCCGGGAATGGTATAGGTCATGGCGCCCCACCGCTGATCTTGAAGGACTACCTGAGGCGGAATTGGCGCAGACAGGAGCGACGTGCTTATGGCTGCCGTGGCAGTAGACGCGGTTCCACCCGAATAGAACGAGTCGGCGATCCAATTACCGGACGCTGGCCCGCCGACATCGATTGAGATCGGGTCGGCCGTTACGCTGAAGTTTTCCGTATTCGATGTAACTCCCGCCGACGTGACGATGTTCACCGTGTTGTTTCCGGGGACCGCTCCACTTGGAACCGTTGCGGCAATCGAGGTTGCGGACCATGAGGTGACCGCAGCCGTGGCCGAGCCAAAGTTGACCGTGCCCGTCGTCGAGCCAAAGTTGGTTCCGGTAAGCGTGAAGGATGAGCCGGCGACACCGTAGCCCGGCGCGACGCTTGTAATTTGTGTTTGGGGTCCATTGGGAACAACATTCACCCAGAAGTTGTTTACCTGGAGGCCAGGGCCACCGACCCAAATCTCGGTCCCAAACTCAACTGCTGTCAAATACCAGGAGGATTGGATCTGCCCCACATTCAGAGCCTCGGTAAAGAAATCGTCCAGATTGAGAGCCTCAGTGAGGCCGCCAGATGGCGTGGGTCCATCGGAATTATTGCGTACAAAGCTGATGACCTGGCTTCCAGTGCCACTACAGTTGCAGTTGCTGCTGTTGGTGCCGGTGTATGCGGTCCAGTTCTGTCCAGTCGTAGGGTCCGTGAAGGAGTAAGTGGGTCCGCCGCTGATGGTCCCGGCGCTTCCATTGTGCTGCACCCAGATCATCAGCTCCGTGCCGGTGGTGTTCTGGCCCGTAGGTGTGCCCGCATAGGTGTTAAACCAAATGTCGTAGGCCATGTCGTTGTTGTAGCCGGAAGGTTCAACCACATTTTCGCCGCTCAGCACGTTGTACTTCGGGCTGCTCCCCGTAATGTTGGTTACCGCCATGGGCAGCTGGGTATTCGAGGTGCTGTTGCCTTGAAATGATCCGTAAAGGAAATCCGGGTAATCGGACGGAGTGTCCGTCGTGTTATTGAAGTATCCGCTGACGTAATTTGAACTAGGGCCCGCCGCAGTACCTGACAAAGACGTGGGAGGTGGCGCAGTGGAGTTTGTGACCTGCAAACATTGATTGACGGATGTGAAGCTTGAGTTCCACTGGTCGCCAAGGAATATGTACTGGTTATTGTTGCCGAGCGGTCCGGAGTTGTTGCTGCCGCATATTTGCTGCGCCGAAGAACGGATTGACCCTGCAGCCAGAGTTGTTAAGAGGGCGAAGACGACCGCGATGCCCCTGAGTACAACGTGCTTTTTCATTTGATCTCCTTCAATGCGAAAAATACCGAGGGCAAGCCTCTGGGGGTTAAGTCTTCTTCGGGCCAGGTTTCCATCCGAACCCACGATGGGGCCTATCCGTACAGGGGCCCTTCACTTCCCAACTGAGTCAGCGGTCCATTCCCTCTCACTGCCTCTCGTTTTGGCGTCTCCTTTGGATTTGCGACCCTGAAGTCAGCCCGCTCACTGACCGAGCTACCCTATGCCCGCATTTCAAAACTGCGAAAGTTCAATCTTGTTCACTCACTCAAACCAGATGTTTCACGGGTCAGTTTGTACGGCGCTATATAACTGATTAGGAATTAGATAGTCTCATCAATCCATGGCGACATTCCGGCGCTTGTTGCAAAGGCAGGGACACGTTACATATGATCCGAAGTCGTGTTAAATGCTGCTTACACCGGCCCAAGTGCAATGTTGGAGAATCTCGCCTCCCCTACTTTCGAAGCAGAGCGCGCCGAACTCCTGTCCGTTACGCGAGCGCTCGCCCGTTATCCCCGATTAGCCGGTCTGGCTCAATATCTTGGGGAGATGCACTTCCTGGGGAAGACCGAAGAAATCAACGAATACAACATCGCCACCGAGGTCTTTGGCAGATCCAAGACCGTTTTCAACGCGAGTGAAGACTCAATTGTGCGGGTGGAAGCGCACCGGTTGCGAAAGCGGCTCAAAGAGTATTACGAAGCAGAAGGAAAGAATCACCCGATCCAGCTGTCGCTTCCCGCGGGAACCTATATACCTGTATTCAGCCGGATCGATCCCGTTTCCGCTGAGAGTCCTAGTCCCAATTTGCCGGGAACTTCTCCCGAAAATGCCCAGACTTCGCCACCACCCGAATCGGTGTACTGGGAACAGAGCATCGGTGCCGACCGAACTAAACGAGTTCGGGATCGGCGAATCCTGTACGTTCTTGCGGCACTATTTATCGTGATTGCGACCGCGACTGCTTATTACTTGTCTCATGCGGGTTCTCGTGCCAAATCAATCAACCTAGGCTCAGGCCCGACTCTTTCGCAACAACCAGCACCGGCAACTCCGCCGAATGCCGCGACTGTTCCCCTTCGGTCGATTGCCGGGTACTCTGGCAGCCCGCAGATTGACAGCTCTGGAAATTCATGGGGCGCGGACAGGTATTTTCACGGTGGAAAGACTTGGATTCGACCGGAGAGCGTCGTCACAAGGACAAGCGATCCTCTCTTGTTCAGGCAGTGGCGCACCGGCGATTTCACTTATGACATTCCCGTTGCCCCTGGAGTCTACGAACTTCACCTCTTTTTCGTCGCGTCCGAACGCGAGGGAGACGATCTTGCCACGTTCACCATCGGGATCAATGGGGAAAAAGTCCTGCAAGGCTTCGATGTTGTTACGGATGCCTTGGGCGAAAACATCGCAGACGAACGCATCTTTCGCGACATTGCGCCAGCCAACGATGGAATGATTCACATCAGCTTTGCCGCGGAACGGGGCGTTCCTGTTATTAACGCGCTTGAACTGGTGCCTGGAATTCCCCACAAGCAACTACCTATTCGAGTGCTGACGCAGCCAACGCCGTTCAGGGATCATGATGGTAACCTGTGGCACCCTGACACCTATTTCATGAATGGCAAGCTGTCGCCCCAGCGGCGGCTGGTGGAAGGATCACCGGACCCAGGCCTATATGCCGCTGAGCGCTACGGTCACTTCACTTACGCTATCCCCGTCGTTCCTCGCGATCGTTACACGGTCGTGCTGCACTTCGCAGAGTTCTACTTTGGGCCCACGGCTTCCGGAGCTGGCGGAACAGGAGTCCGCGTGTTCCGTGTGCTTTGTAATGGAGCGACGCTCCTGGATAACTTTGACATTTTCAAGGAAGCTGGAAGCCTCCACCCGCTTACAAAGTCCTTCTACCATTTGAAGCCCACCGCGCAGGGCAAGCTCAATCTCACATTCGAACCAATTGTGAACTATGCCACCGTATCGGGGATCGAAGTGTTCGACGAATCAGATTGACCTCAATATCGCCGTTGAGTCGACGAGGGCGCAAAGCATGACCTTTGAATGCTGGAATAAGAGAACTCCGCCGGCTAGAGTCGATGAGTGATTGGGCGATTCGATGTGAAGCTGGAAACAATACCCGGCATCGGGAAGCTACCCGATTCAGTCCGAGTCACTGGCAATATTGTCAGCGCTTGACAATCTCAGAATCTGTCCCGAGAATTGGCCCGAACCTATGCGGTGATCGGACAACTCTTCACGTGTCTCCGATTGGAATTAAATAGTTGATTCTAAGCGGTTCCCCAGGATCCCCCCATGAAACAAAACGAGAATAAAACTCCGTTCGCGCTCGAAGATTGGATCGTAGAGCCAGAGTTCAATCAGTTGTCTCAGGGCAATATCCACCGGCGAATCGAACCCAAAGTCATGAGCGTGCTGTTGCATTTGGCAGCCCAACCGCAGCGCCTGGTTTCAAAAGACGACATCCTTCGCGCTGTCTGGCCAGACACGTTTGTGGGCGAGGATGCTCTCACCCGCTGCATCTCGGTATTGCGCCACACCCTCTCAGACAACCCTCACAACCCACGCTTCATCAAGACGGTTTCCAAAGGCGGCTACTGCCTGCTCGCGGTGGTTCGTCCATTGGACCCTCCCCTTGCTGAGGTTGAGCTCATTGATGTGCCCGCGCCTGTCCGAAACACGGAACCTGCACCTTTCCTCTCGACGGCGCCGTCCACGGTTCCCCAACCCGTTCCAGTTGCCCAGCGGAAACCTGGATTCACGGCCGCAGCTCTTGTTCTTGCTCTTGCACTGGCTGGTGGAATCGCGATCTGGGCCGTCCACGCGAGCCGCCCGACACCGGCCCCAGCTGCGATTCGCACATTTCAGCTGACAACAAATGCAGGCGAGCAAAGCCGGCCAGCGCTGTCTCCGGACGGCAAGCGGTTGGCATTTGTGTGGACCAAAGAGGGCGGCGGACCGCAGCATATCTATATCAAAGAAATGGGCAGTGAATCGCTTGTTCGACTCACTGACCTTAATGCAGATGAGTTCAGTCCCACCTGGTCCCCGGACGGAAAGCAAATCGCTTTTCTATCTTCGTCAGAGACCGGCCTTGGCCTCTACGTGGCCACCCTCGCTGCTTCACTATCCATACGCAAGGTCTATATCCCCGAAGAGACCACGCGGTGGGACCAGGGCGCTCTCTCGTGGTCACCGGACGGTAAAAGCTTTGTGCTCGTCGATCACATGGGCGCACAACCAAGCTCGTCCATCTTCTTGATCGATGTGGGAACCCTGCGCGCCCACGTACTCACCGATCCTCCGCCCGGATGGGAAGGGGACCTGAGTCCCGTCTTCTCGCCCGACGGTAAGAGGATCGCCTTTCTGCGTGCCAGTGAGAGCTGGGTCGTCGACCTCTATTGGATCTCCGCGAATGGTGGGGAAACCCACCAAATCACACATGACGGCAAAACGATCAATGGAATCACCTGGTCTTCTGACAATCGGTCCATCGTGTTCTCGTCCAACCGAGCGGGCCAATACGCGCTGTGGAAGGTAGCGTTGGATGGCAGCGCACCGGTCCGCATGCCTGTTGGAACCGAGGATGCAACACAGCCGGCGATCCCGCTCAACGGAAACAATCTTGCATTTGTAGAGTATTCCGCAATCTTCGGCATTCTTCACGTATCCGCTTCGAAAGGTGCTCCACACGATTCGAATCCATCGCTGATCGTGTCATCCACCGCGCAGGACTCAGCGCCGAGCGCGTCACCTGACAGTTCGCAGTTCGCGTTTCAATCCTGGCGTTCCGGCAACCAGCAGATCTGGGTCTCGTCCATTGACGGCCAATCGCTGCGTCAACTCACCCCTTCCGACACAAATCTCAGCGTCACCGGCAGTCCGTCCTGGTCGCCCAGCGGCGATCGAGTTCTCTTCGATTCGCGATTGGATGGCCATGCCCACATCTTTGTGATTCCGGCTGCAGGCGGCCGTCCGCAACAGATCACCTTCGGCGAGGTCAACGACATCGTTCCTCGCTGGTCGGCCGATGGCCACTCCATTTACTTCCGCTCTAATCGCGGAGGCCGCTGGCAACTATGGAAACTCGCTGCTACGGGCGGGGCGCCGCAGCCCGTTACCACCGATGATGGAATTGTTGCCCAGGAATCGCCCGATGGCCAATGGCTCTATTTCGCACGCGGCGGGGAAGACGGCATCTGGCGCATGCCCGCGTCTGGCGGACCGGCCGTCCGCATTCTCGATGAGCCGGCCGCAGGCTATTGGGCCTACTGGGCAGTCAATCACAATGGAATTTATTTTCTAAGCACCAAGCTGCCGACGCCTTCGATCGACGTTTTCAACCCCGCCACGCAGAAGACCAGCGTCTTCGCAAAGCTGAAGCGGCTGCCGCCTGTTTATTCGGGACTGAGTTTGCTCCACGACGGCCACGATGTGCTTATCAGCGACAAGTATGACGCAGGCAGTCATATCTCGCTTGCGCAGAGCGTGTTTTAAAAGAAAGGCCCGAGCGCAGGCGCGAGCCTTTCGTCTGGCTGAGTTAGAGTTCGTTCAATGTGAACGACTCGCTGGTCGATCCGTTGCAAGTATTGATCTGCAACTGAAGGCTGTTGGTTGCTGCGCCGCCTGGAACGTTGAGGCAAAGACCGCTATTGTGGTCAATGAACTCGTAGTAACCGCTTGAGAGCTTCACCGGTTCAAACTGCTCGTTCAGGCCTCCGCCATAGGTCCACAGTTGCATCGGCGTTCCCGGCGAAGTTCCGTTGTTGACTACATTCCACGCTTCTGTGCTCGAGTTATACGTGGTTACCTCGTAATAGCCGCCGCTGGTTGCCGTAAACAGCCACTCCTGATTCAAGTTTCCTGAGTAGCACGTGTACTGCTGCAGTTGCGTTCCGTTTGAGGTGCTTCCGCCCGTATCGTCAATGCACATTCCGCTGGCTTCGTTGACGATCTGATAGTAGGCGGTGGTAGAGATGCCGCCTCCGCCGGACGCCGCGGTTGTGGCGCTTGCCTGGTTGGAGGCCGGCGATGAACCAACCGATTTTACAGCTTCAACTACATAGTAGTAAGTCGTCGAGGCCGTAAGGCCGGTGTTGGAGTAAGTGGTCGTGGTCAGTCCGCTTGTGACTAGATTGCCCGACCCTGGCGTGAATCCGCTGGTTGTGCTGCGGTACACACTGTACGTGACGCCCGAAGTTGTGCTGGCCGTCCAACTCAGATTGATCTGGCTGCTCGATGCCGCAGTCGCTGTCAGCGATGTCGGGGCCGTGGGTGAGCTGCTTCCTACCACTGTCAGCGTGAACGACTCACTGGTTGACGCGTTGCAGGTGTTGATCTGCAGTTGCAGACCATTGGTGTTTGAGCCGTTGGGAACATTGAGGCAGAGGCCGCTGTTGTGGTCAATGAATTCGTAGTATCCGCTTGCGAGCTTCACGGGTTCGAACTGCTCATTGAGTCCTCCTCCATAGGCCCAAAGCTGCATGTTTGTTCCCGGAGAAGTTCCTTGGTTGACTACGTTCCACGCCGCCGTGCTCGAGTTATATGTTGTAACTTCGTAGTAACCACTGCCCGCCGAGGTAAACAGCCATTCCTGGTTCACGCCAACCGAACACGCCCACTGTTGCAGAACGGTTCCGTTGGCGGTGCCTCCGCCGGTGTCGTCCACGCAGCTTCCGCTCGCCTCGTTCGTGATGGTGTAGTAGCTGGTCGTCGAAATGGTTGAAGCCGCCCCGGTTGTTGCGCTCGCCTGGTTCGACGCGGGCGAAGAGCCGGCTGTGTTTACCGCTTCTACCCGGTAGTAGTACGTCGTGGATGCGCTCAGGCCGGTGTTCGAGGAAGTTGTGCCAGTTACTCCGCTCGTAACCAGGTTGCCTGATCCGGGAGTGAACCCGCTGGTCGTGCTTCGGTAAACGCTGTAAGTGATGGTTCCTGGCGTCGTGGTTGCGGTCCAGCTCAGGTTGATCTGTCCGCTTGATACAGCGATCGCTGTAAGACCCGTCGGCGCCGCGGGAATGACTGCGGTCGTTATTGCAGTAGCCTGATTTGAAGGCCCGCTTGCTCCATTTGAATTGAGAGCTTCCACCACGTAGTAATAGGTGGTTCCCGACGACAGACCGGAATTGGAGTAAGTGGTCCCCGTCAGGCCGCTCGTCACCTGGTTGCCGGATCCCGGCGCGAATCCGCTGGTCGTGCTGCGGAACACGCTGTAAGTCACGCCCGAAGTCGTGCTCGCCGTCCAGCTCAGATTAATCTGGCTGCCTGAAGCCGTCGTTGCCGTAAGGTTGGTGGGCGTTGCCGGGGCGGCTCCGGTCGATGGCGTCCAATAGAACGTCGCCCCCGACAATGCTGGAAGCGTGTAAACAAGATTCGTGTTATTCGGAGCCCAGTTTATATCGAATGTCGCCGCCGAGGTTCCATCGTTGTACACGATCAGGACAATCGATCCGTTCGGGTTCTGGAACGCCACATCTTCAATGCCGCCGGCGCCAATCGCTGCTGAGTTGGTTTCGATGCGGTATGCCCCAGGCGCCACGCCGTTCGCCTGACCGTATGTGTAATAGGAGGTCGTTGGCGTAACGGTCGCTGGGTTCGCGCTGGTATTGATGGTCACAAATCCATAGCAGTTGGTGCATCCCCCATTCGTGGGTCCCGAGTTCTGGTTCAGCGCGATATTCCACTCCATCACGCCCTTGGCCCAGTTGCGGGTTGTCCCGATGATCAGGGTTTCCATCCCCCATCCATAGTCGCCGCTGAAAGATCCACTCGTCTCACCCGAGCACTCCGTGAACCACGCTCCATAGGATGGATATGCCGCCTGGACGGTCGATTGAGCTGACGGTGAACCTGAATAGCAATGCCACGAAATCCCAGCGATATATTGCGCCGCGGAGCTGTCGGCAAGCAATGTCTCCGGATAAGTCGTGTCGCCCCAGTTATGCTCATACCCAAATATCTTCGTACTGAGTCCCGCGCTCGACAATGCCGGACCAAGATTGTTCGCAATGAAGTTTTCTTCTTCGGTTGCGGAGAACGTTTCCGTTGGATAACTCCCGTTCGAGTTCTCCGGCTCGTTCTGCGGACTGATTGCATACACCGGGATTCCTTGCGCCTGGTAAGCATCGATGGACTTCACGAAATACTGCGCCAGCGAAGGCATATACGTATCGTTGAAATTGCCACCATTCATCGTCCCGGATGCCTTCATCCACGCCGGAGGGCTCCATGGCAGCAACTCCACCTTGATATTCGGATTGACCGCGAACGCCTGTTTCAGGACAGGAATGGTGTAAGTCAGATCCTTTGAGACGGAGAAGTTCGTCAGATTCACGTCCGTCTGCCCGGAAGGCATGTCGTCGTAACTGAAGTTCCCCTGGGCTGAAAAGTCGCTCGCGCCCATCGGCTGCCTAAGCATCGTCAATCCGATCCCGGAAGAGCTGCTGAACAGGCTCTGCATCAGCGAAGCCTGTTGAGCTGAAGTCAGGTAGTTGTGGATGTTGTATGCGGAGGAGTCGGTCATTGCGGCGCCGAATCCGTCCATCTGTTGATACGTCACGCTGGGAGTGATGGTGATGGTCGACGTCCCGCCCGTTGCCGTGCCAAAACTCACCGTCGGCTGCTTCGCCAGTAGTTCAGACTGTGTTCCGGTCGTCTCGACTACGGTGACGGTCTGCGCATTCAGGTGTTGGATCTCACCTGAAACGACCGCCGCGATGGCGCTAGAGATTAGAATAAGCTGCAGTTTCTTCAACATACTCACCTCAGAGAATGCGATTGGGTTGAGTCCCCTTAGAGATTCCCAAGCAGAGCAGACTCTAGACTCTGAGAGCGGCAATGGTCGTGAAGTTGAGCTGATGAAATCCTGATGAAGTTCCGATGGGACGCGTTTGGCCACAAATACAGTCAAATTGAATAGCGGCAGATCGGGGCTCCTTATGGAACGATCCACATCCGCCATTCAGCTTCTTCCCGAACCGGCGACGGGAAACTCGTTGCAGCAGCTGGACTGACACCGGCTCTGCCGTACTCCTGCACGCTTTGAAACAGCCGCATCGGTGAGATCCGGCTGTTTGTTTTGGGTGGGTTAGGAGCTATGTTTCAACCCCCTTCGGAATGGTTTTTATGGGGCTTTACTTCTTGGATGACGCGGTGGACGGTGGCTCGGGAGATACGACAGGCCCTGGCGATCACGATCAGTGCTGGACGTCCGATGATCCGGCCTTTCAAGCGTGCTCGCCGCATGCCGGTGCGAACCCGTTCGGCGATCAAGCCTCTCTCCAGCTCGGCGACAACGCCAATGATGACTTTTGCTGTTTTTTCCCCTTATGGTATATTGACTTTGCTTTCCAATAGAGCGGGCAGGTTTTCCCAACACGCTCATTTCGCTTGAACCCAGAAACACTGCAATTCTTTTCCCAGAATCTGGCACCCATCCCAAGTGTCTAGCGCCCGGTGGTGTAGTCCGGCGCTCACTTCACGTTTCCCGAGGGTCGGTCCATGCGGATTCGCTGTGTTTGTATAGCACTCCTTTGTGGGTGCTTCATGTGCGTCGGCCTCCGCGCCGACTCATTAACAGTTGTTTCGCAGAACACGCTTCACTACGGATGGGGCTCGACCAATCCCAACCGAGCTTGCGATACCACCTGCGAGGACAAACTAAAGTCGCTGATCGCGAACATCGAGCTGGGCGATGTGACGGTGATGCAGGAAATCATGCCGCAGGCGCAAACCGCATTGCTCACCACCGGTGGATGCACAACCTGCGGCTATGCGGAATCGCTGTCCTATGGAAACGGCTTCTATCGAGAGCGTTACCTGTGGGTAATCGCCGATCCCAAAAAAGTGACAGCGGGAGCGGTGACGGAGTGCTCGGCAACAGGGGTGAACTGCACTTTCTCGCGGCCGCCTGCCGCATTGAAACTTCAATTGGCTTCCTCAACCAAAACGATCGTGGTGGTGGACTTCCATGCCGTGTGGGGCCGCAGCCAGAGCCTGCGCATTGCCGAAGCCAAGCTGATGCCCGCTCTGGTGAATGCGCTCAGCGGCGCCAGCAACTTGCCAGTTGTGGTGGGCGGAGACTGGAACCTGACCGTGGATGAGATCAAGAGCGCGGCCAGTTGCGCGGCTGCCTGCGCCGCTCCCTCCGGGCTAACCACGCTCAACCCGAACGGCAACCCGTCCAGTTCCTACGACCACTTCTATACAAAGGACGTCACCGGCATATCCAAGACGCCGGCCGTAATTCCCGCCAATATAGGTGATTCAAAATGGCGCGCCTTGGTCTCCGACCACCTGGGCGTAATCGCCGGCTACAGCTACTGAGGCCCGAAGATGCCCTGCCCATTACGCCGAACGAGCCGCAGTGTCCGCGCCGCAACGCGCTTGTGGGTTTTGCTGCTCTGTGCCGCCAGCGCGCACGGGCAAAGTCCGGCGCATCCCACACCTTTCCGCGACGGGTTTGTTGATGGCAGCGGTCGGCGGGGGCCACTCATGGTTCCGATTCCGCAGACCGAGGCAACAATCGGCGCGCGCAGCGACGAAGCGGACTTTGGCGGAGAGCCGGAGATTCGCCATCGCGCGCATGTGTCGCCTTTTGCGGCCGGGCAGTTCGAAGTTACGAATGCGGAGTTCGCCGCGTATCTGAATGATGCAGTCGCGAAGAAGGCAAGAGTAGCCCGAGTCGATACGACTGGGGCTGACGCGGCGGGATTTGATGCGGCCGTCGGGGGGCATTTGCACAAGACAGCCGCAGGCTGGCGGGTTGCCAAAGATGGAGAAGACCTGCCAGTGGTGGGAGTCTCATGGCGTGCGGCCCAGGCCTACGCGCGCTGGCTTTCGACGAAGACGCGTCGGCAGTACCGGCTGCCCACCTCGGCAGAGTGGGAAGTGGCTGCGCGCGGGGGCACAGAGACAGCGTGGTGGTGGGGTGACAGAGCGGATGAGACCGGCGGGAAAGAGACGCATGCAGACCGTGCGCGACCGGCGGTTGGGCTCGAGCCGAATCCTTGGGGACTCTATGGCGTCGAGGGAAATGTTTGGCAGTGGACCGGTGACTGCTTTCATCGTGATGCCGCCGCCCTGGCTGCGCTCAAAGATCCGGATTTTTTCGACGCCGGATGCGGGCTTCCAGAGATTCGCGGAGGAAGCTTCAAAGAAGGGCCGGAGTTTGCGCGATCGGCCTACCGGTCGAACCTGCCTGCGGCGAGCGCACTGAAGAATGTGGGGTTTCGCGTGGTGCGCGCAGCGGGCGCGAGACCGCAGGGACAGGGGATTGCAGTGGAGTATGGCGCCGGTGAGCCCGCGGAAGTGTGGGCGTTGGCAAGCCGCAGCGAGGACGCTCCTGAGTTCGAAGGCCTGACTGCGGGCGAACGGCTGCCGCCTCTTGCTCGTGGGGCGCATCTGCTGCTGGCGGATACGGCATCCGGGCTGGTGCTGTTTGACGGCAACGTGCCGGAGTCGAGTGCGATTCGCGTACAAAAGGTGGTCCGGCTCAAGGGAAGGATATCCGGCGTAGCTGCGGGTAGTGTGGTGAGCGCCAAGGTGGGCACGGGCCAGCGCATCGCCGCATTCGACCGGTGGCTGCGCGATAGCGGAGCAACCTCTCCGCGCGATGAGCGAGTTGATGCCAGTTTTGGCGTCCCGCTCCCGCTATCTCCCGGTCACTGGCAAAAGGCGCGTGTGCTGGACGGCGAGTTGGATACCGGCTGGATCTTTGCCGAATCGCCCCAGGTTGTCGTGTTCGATTCTGCCGGTAACGCACTGGTGCAGGACGTTTCTCTTCCTTCGGATATAAAGGCACACACGAGCTTCGACGCAGGACAGCTTACGCTTGAGCCGACCCGCACCCTGGATGTCTCGGTAAAAGTTCCGGCCACCGATCTGGAGCTTCCGCTGACGCTCGGCGTGCACGACGTTACGTTGGGTGACGCTCCCGCTGCCGAGGTGGGCCGCTACCTGGCAACGCTCGATCAGATCGACCCGCGGCTGTTCGGGCTCTTGGTGCTGGAACACGGATATACGCTGCCACCCAACGGCAATGCGCACCTTCAGTATTTGCCGCCTTACGCCGAGCTTACTCTCCTGGTGCACGATCCACGCTCCGATCAAGCAGTGGAGAGAAAAATCGAGTTGACGCGGGAGACCACGGCCAAAGTGACGCTGACTGAGCAGCGCGGGTCGCCGGCCTCCTCCACTTTCAGCGGGCAGGTGCATCTTGGCGGCACAACAACCGCCGTGGCCGGGGCGACGGTGGTTGTGAGCCAATATCCTGACCGCCGCGAGACGTTGACCGACACCGAAGGCCGGTTCAGCGTAGATGGGATATCGGCAAAGGAACCGGTGGATGTAGCTGTGACCGTACCCGCTGCGGTGGCCGGTGAGATCTTTGTACGGTCGCAGGTGTTTCGCCAGTTGGACACCGCAAAGCCGGCAGAACTGGCCATTTCCGGCATTGACAGGCGCGCAGAGCGTGTAACTCCCAAATCGCCCGGCCAGGGTTTCCGTTCACTCGATCGCGCCGCGGCCAGAAGTTCACCCAATGCGTTGGGCAATCCTCAATGCGCCAATCTCGCAGACGAGCAGTATGCCCTTTATCAAAGCTGGCTGGCTTGGAAGAGCGACGTGGCACAGAATGAATTCACAATTCAAGGGACCGCGCCTGGGAAGGCGACGATCAGCGTGTGCTCCACCGGGTCGTGGAATTTCCTTTACGCCGACAATGTTGTCAAAGCGTACATAGGGAACGGCATAGTTAACGAATTTGACAAGTCGCCATTCCCACAGATCCAGTGCCGCTATCTGCCCTCCTGCCAGACTGCCTGCTATACGAAGACGTTTAATATGGTGAATCTTCAGCCCCCGGTCGATCGCTTGATCGCTTTCAAGAACAAGAATCTGAACGCTCTCGGTGGGCTGAACGTGGAAATCTCGCCCATCGCCGAACTCTCCGACCTCGACCCTACCGCTGTTGTCGCGGACGACGACGGATACGTCAAGCTTTGTGGACTCAACACCAATCCAATCCATATTTTTGCCAGCGACCCTCAAGGTAAATATGAGTACGACTGCTCCATCAACCTGTTCGATTCCGCATGTCAGGCTGTGGTTCCGAATGGCGTGACCAATACACCCTTAGCTTGTAACCAGACTCTGACTCCCTCGAGTTGCCAGGTAAAATGAGCACGATCCTCAAACCCGTACCCGGATCGACACGCGTCTACGCGGAACCGCTGGACGCCGGCGGCCCCGCGTTCCTGATGTATCTGTTGCCGACCGGCACCGTTGATCCTCCGCCGAGCCTCACCCTGGCCGAGGCATGGGAGGCAGGTGGGTTCTTTCTGACGCAGCCCGCCGCGCCCGCAAACGAAAGCATCTTGGAGACGCAAGCGGCCTATCTCGATACGACGCCCAATTTCTTGCCCGCTGTAACCCATGCGAGCTTTGCCTGGACCGAGTGGAATTCGACGGCGTTTGCCACGCCGGTGCTCCTTGAGTTGGCTGGCGGCAAAGGGAACCCGGTTACGGTGTTTGCGCATGGCCAGCTTGGCGCGGGACCCTACGGAATCGTGTTGCCGGCGCAGACGCCTGTTGCGGCCGAGTTCGACGGAGCGGAGCTGGTGGTCATCCGTCTTGGCTACACAGCCCAGGCAGGATGGCCCCCGCCCAACGGGTTCGGCCCTGCAATGAGCCTGACCGGGCCGGAGCGATTTTGCCTTTCGGCCGAAGGCCTGATTGGCGACACCACCAACGCCATCGAGACGGGATTCGATGTAAGCCTGCGGTACTTTTATCCCAATGCGGACGGCAAGAGCATCGATTCGGCCGTCTATCCGCTCTTCGATTTGCCCGCAGGCCTTCATCTGCTTGCGGAAGCGGTATTCGACCCGCTTACTCCCTTTTGGACAACCAAAAGCTCTTGGACGCCCCGCACTGTCTACGATATTCCCGGCCCAATCTACAGCGTGGCCGAAACCGGCGGAAGCTGGACACTGACGCTCGAAGCCGGCGCACTGCGAAGCACTCTCCGCACGGCCGCTGGCGTGCGTATATTGCTCGTTCCGGTTGAGGCATCGTTCGTTCCACAACCGCTGCCCGGTCCTGGACGCGGCTGGTACCTTGCGCCGAAGGGAACCTTCTCACTCGAGACCGGCAATCCGGGCACGCACCGCCTGTTGTGCGGATTGCTGGGGACAGAGTTTATCGAGTTCAGCGAAGGAGATTTGGTCGCGTTCACGCCGAATTCGTCCGCCTATGCGCCGGTGTTTCCGCTCGAGACTGGCACGCAGGGTGGGTCGGCGTTGCTCAGCAACCAGGCGGTAACGTCATGGGTCGCGCTCGTCCCAAGCAGCGCATCAGCGGCGGCTGAATCCGTTCCGGCATATTACTCTCAACCGCTCAGCTCGGCGCTCTATGGCGAGGCGCCAAAGGCCAATCAGGACGCACCATCGCAGGTCTTGCCGGTCTTCGATCCTTTGATCTCCGAACTCTCCAGTGCAACGACATTTCCTCTTGCGCCCTACGGCGGCGTGGATGCGGCGTACTTCGACTTCGCCCAGTTCGAAGCGCAGATCCTTGCTCCTTCTCGCTTGAGCCTGCTTACGCCGAAAGACGGACTAAGGCGACGCACAGGGCGCAGAGCCCAGGCAGCGAACACGCCTGTCCCCACCACCACCCCGCAGGGCTTCCTCGTTCAGGTTGCTGATACCAGTTGGGCGAATCTGCAATTTGCCCGCAGCCAGCGCACCGACGGGGGTACACCTGCCGCCAACTCATTGCAGGTAGACACGGTGAGCCCCACGCTGCGCGAGGCCCTGCAATCGAGCGAGCTGTTTCTGGTGGCGACAAGGAATGAACCCTTCTCGACATTCCAGAAATCGATCACTATCGACAACTGGCCATTCACCATTGATGTCGGCAGTCCTCCCGCCGGCAACACCTTCCGCAACGTAATGATCTTCAAGTTCGGCAGCGGCAAACTGCTGGACAAGATCAAGAGCAGCGCAGGATGGACGTCGCCCGGTAGTTTCAACGACAAGCCGGACGACGTGGCAAATTTTCTCCGCGACTTCTGCGCCACGGCCATTCAGAACGTACAGACCGCCACCGATACCAGCTTCGCCAATTTCGTCGACATTATCCAGAGCGAGACATGGAGCGGAATCCTCGCGCTCAACGTGAATGTGCCCCTCAGCTCCCTGCCCGATCAGCTTCGCGGGCTGGCAGCGGGACTGGACGCTAGCGAATTTCGCGCCCACCACATTGGAGTCAACGTCAGCAAGATCCAGCAAAATGCGAATGGCGGCTTTACCATGCCGGGCACGAGCTCGATGTTCGGGCTCATCAACTATCAGAACCAGAGTGCTGCTCCGGCGGTGGTGGCGCCGGTCTGCGCTTCAGACCCTGCGGAGTCGTCCGGTTACTCGTTCCGCGTACTCACACTGCTGGTGTTGTTTGCCAATTCGCAGGTTACCGCATTCAGCAGCAACATTGTGCTTACGGCGACCACGATGTTCGGCGAGCCCATTCAACTTGCCGGCAGCAGCGGGATCGCGGCCAATGCGCTGAACCTGAACGGAAACCTTGAGCGAAGAATCGGGAGCGATGGGTCGAGCGTGACGATCTACGTATTCCGGTCGCCGGAAGCGGTCACGCTGAACTTCCCCACAAGCCAGATCCTCAACTATCTCGAGGTCACGCGGATCGACTTCAACACGCTCACTCCGGCCAAGGGCAGCACCAAGGTGCAGTCGATCTTTCGCTTCTGGGGCCTGCTCAACTTCAAAGTGATGCCGGGGCTGGACATCTTCTCGTTCGGCGACCCTGACTCGCAAAGCGGCCTGTCACTTTCGAACCTGCTGGTGCAGATGAATTTCGATGACAGCGATATTGGCGGCTCACTATGCTTCAGCTTCGACGCGACACAGGTGGCATTCGACAGCAAGACGACCGCGCCGGCGCGCAAGGCAAGCCTGTTCGCCGGCCTTCCGTTGACGCTGGACACAATCGACTCGTCGGCAAGCGGCACGCCCCAGGGCGCGGGCTATCTGCCTGTGCTGGTGCCGGCATTTGCGCAGAAAACATCAGTGCGCGTGCAGGCGCTCGATCAGAAGTCATGGTTCGGCATTGCCTTTGTGCTGAATCTCGGAGGTATGGGCTCACTCGCGCCGCTGTCGGCATTCAACGCCAGAATAGTAGCCGCGTGGAGCCCCAACGGCGCCAAAGGACCCCAGGCTGCGCTCCTCATTCGCCTGCCGGGAACCTCGCCCGGAGTGAAGCAACTGAGCTTGCAAAGCGTGCTCAAGCTGAGCATCGACGCAATTGTTGTGGACCTTTCGACCAACGGTGATTCGCAGGCTATTGTTTTGACACTCACCAACATCGGCCTGTCGATCCTGGGTAAAAAGCTGCCTTCCGGCGCGGCCATCAGCGTGGCGCTTTCAGGCGGCGACGCAAACGCACAGCAGAGCGTAGGCTGGTATGCCAGCTATCAGCGCCAACCCAGTCTTCCCCTACAGAGCCTTCCCCTGCCGAGCCAATCCGGAGAGCTGCCATGAGCACCACGCCGATTCAAGAGCTCGAGAGCCAGTTGCAAAAACTGGTGGACAGCTCCGGGACGCTCACGCTCGCGCCGGATGCGATTGCCTCGGCGGCGATTGAAGCGCTGTTTGCCAACTACCTGCAGGGCAAGCCGCTGGCTGTGACAAGCGCGCAGGTGGGCATTCCGCAGGGGCTGAACTTCGTTCAAGTATTCGGAACAGGAGACGCGACCTCGGAGCCGTTTGGGCTCATGAGCATTGACGCGCGCTTCACCTTCACAAGCGACGCATACCAACTCACACTCTTCGCCACCTTCGGCGCAGACAACACATGGTGGCTGGCGCAGGGCTTCGCAGCGCTAAGCGATCCGGACGATCCGATCGGGTTTCTCCCCATCGCGGCCGCTGCGTTTTCGCTGAGCTCTTCGGGAGAGTTCTCGGCGCCAACCGGATTGGCGTTTACGGGGAACCTGCAATTCAACACGCAGCAAACGGGTTTTCTGTCCGCGATCTTTCCCACCGGCACGCCCATTCAGGGACCAGTGAACAGCGTGGACAACAAAGGCGTGCCCGACCTGTTGTTCCAGGGCACGGGCCCGCTGTTTTCGTTTGCAGGCATCTTCAGCGCACAACCCATTGTCAGCCTGGCGCGACAGACGGAGACTTTGACCGACGATCTGCTCAACGGCCTTTATGCCGGAGCAAGCTTCGCGTATGGATCGAGCAGCCTGCCCATCTATATGCTGCCGCCGTTCAACCAGCAGTACCTGACGGTCGGTTCGCTGCCCAGTCAGACGGCAAAGCTCAGTTTCAGCAACGTCACGCAGCTCGCCGGCAATGGCAATTACAGTCCCATGCTGCCCACCGCCATCACGCTGCCCGGCGATCTGACGCTCTCAGCCTGGCAGATGCAGCTCAACGTGGATTTCAGCGGCAAGGTCTCGCTGAATTCGCTATCGGTGACGGTTGGAACCGGCCCCAGCTTCAGTTGGGCCATTACCGACAAGATTAAGTTCACGTCGCTCCAGTTCACATTCAGCATTCTGCAGACCGGATCCTTGGGCTTCGGTGTGCGGGGCGCATTCTTGCTCGACGAGGAAACCAACACCTCGTTGCAAGTGTATGCGGCATATCCCGGGTTTGCATTCGGAGGCGCGGTCAGCACGCCGGGCATCGAGCTGAAGAGGCTTGTGGCGCTGTTCTCCGAAGGCGCGGCCGATGTCGTTTCCGAAGGCCTGCAGTTGACGGCTCTTTCATTCCGCATCGATCCCGGAAGCTCCATCTACCACTTCGATACAAGCGTGGCGGCCAGCGACAAGCCATGGCAAATCAAAATCGGTGACACTCCGGCCTTCTCGCTCTTGAACGCTTCGCTGACAGTGGATTCCGTCGCCTCCGCCATCAGCTTTGCAACCCAGGCCCAGTTGCAACTGGGCTCGGGAAGCGGCGATCTTCCCCTGCTGACACTGGGCGCAATGTACACCACCGCGGACGGCTGGACATTCCTCGGCAAGATCGAGACGTTCACCTTCCCGCAACTTGTTACCGCTGCTACGGGGTACTTCCCTGACCCGCTCGTGAAGGCCCTCGAATCCGCCACGCCGAATATCGCTATCAACCTGATGAGCGTCCAATTTACGCCGTCGGGACCGAATGCCAGCTTCCAGTTCCAATGTGACGCCACCTGGACGCTGGACCTGGGTGGAACCGCGGCGCTGATCTTCGGTGCGCTTGTCGACCTGACGAGGACCCCTGGCGCACAGGACAACCAGCCCGCGCTGATGGCAGGTGCAGGCATCGTCACCGGCACCATCGCGGGCACGGTTCAATACGAAGACACGTTCGAGTTGACGGTGGTGCTGACGCTGCTCCCGGGCGACGGGCAGAACTACGCCATCGATCTCATCTGGGGCGCGCTTACGGCCCGGTACGACTCCGCAACCAAGACGGTCAAGTTCACATTCGGCAACATCACGCTCGGCGAGATGGTGGAGAAGATGGTGAATACCGTCGTGCCCGGGCAAAACTTTACGCTCACGCCCCCGTGGGACTTGCTGAACAGCATCTCGCTGGCCGGCGTCTCGGTCACGCTGGACTTCGCCAAGAAGACGCTGGCGCTCAGTTACGACCTGGGATTCTCGCTGGCTTTTGTCAGCATCCAGCAGATCACGCTGGTTGCCGATTTCAGCGGGCCGAAATCGAAAGTGATGTTCACCATTTCGAAGGGCAGCGTTCTCGGCATCCCGGTCAGCCAACAGCCTGTCGGCTGGAACGTGCTCGAGCCCGGCAGTGCGAAACAGGTGCCCGGATTCGGCTCGGGCGTGCTGCAGGTCGACTTCCTCGCATTCGGCCAGCGCTTCGAGCCAGTGAAGGCACTTGATACATCGTCCCTGCGCGCTGCATTGAAAGACGTCGAGAAAGCATTCGCCACCAAGCCAAACGATCCCAACCCGGGCCTGCGCTACAACGCGGCAACGAATTGGATCATTGGCCTCGACTGTTCCATCCTCGATGGCTCCTTATCGCTGGGCATTCTGTTCCTCGATCCCCTGCTCTACGGTGTATCGATCGCAGTCGCGCCCAAGGGCAAGCTCGGAGCGCTGGGCGGCCTCAGCATCGACATCCTCTACAAAAAAGTTAACGACACGGTGGGTGTGTATCAGGCCATTCTCACTTTGCCGGATGCCATCCGCACCATCAACATTGGCAGCGTCTCCATAACGCTTCCCGTTATCAGTTTGTGGATCTACACGAACGGCAACTTCAAGGTGGACTTCGGATTTCCGAAAGGCATGGATTTCTCGCAGTCCGCAGCCCTCCAGATACTTCCATTCCTGGGTTTTGGCGGCTTCTACTTCGCCGTGCTCGACAGCTCAACAGCCACCAATCTCCCGACGACGACCAAGGGAACATTCAGCCCAGTCATCTCATTTGGAATCGGCCTCCAGGTTGGCGTCGGCAAGACAGTCAGCTTCGGCGTCATCAGCGGCGGCGCGTACGTCACTCTAGTCGCCATCATCGAAGGCACATTCGCCACCTGGAATCCCTTCCCGAATTATCCGCAGAATAATGCCACCTATTGGGCCATCACCGGCCAGGCAGCGCTTGTCGGCCGCGTTTATGGCGTGGCCAACTTCGTTGTCGTCGTCGCGCGCTTCGACATCACAATCACCCTGTCGGTTCAACTGCGCATGGCGGCGTATACTGCCACCTCGTTCACCTTCACCGCGTCGGTGTCGGTGTCAGCGTCCATCTCCATCAACCTTGGCTTGTTTTCCATAACCATCGGGTTTTCATTCAAAATGACCTACAGCGCACAATTCACCATCGGAACCACCACGCCCGGTCCATGGAATGCGAACGGAAAGACACTCGCATGGACGCAGCCACGCGTAGGCGAATCCCTCAATCTCTCCGACTGCGTGCGCGTCCTGCTCAAGTGGACGCCGGTGACCGCCGAAGAAGATTTGCGGCTGTGGCTGCTGCCCAACGTAACAACCGGGTCCGCAGTCGATGGAAGCACCGTCAAACCGGCACTTGGACAGGTAGTAGTGACGCTGGCCATCGAGCGCGGGCTGCCGGAGATTGAGCCCATCGAAATCCCATCGCCGTTCACCGTGCTTGCCGAGGGCGTACTGCTTTGGGCATTGAATGCGGGGCTCAACGGAGTGGAAACGAGCCGCGCAACCCTGGTCGGCCAGACCATTACCTACGACACAGCTAACAAGGTCATGAGCGCGCTTACCGGTACTTCACCGGCCGCCCCCTTCACACTCCAGGAAGTGACGGACCTGCTCACGAAGTACTTCCGCATCGTGATTGAGCAGCGTTCAACCGGCGCCAAGGACAATCCCTCCGTCAGCGCATTCCCGGTGTCGCCGGCCATGACGCTGCAGATCCTGGAGCAGACGCCCATTCCCTTCGCCGCAACGGGAATGACCGACGCCGAGACCCTTCAGAAAATCCGCGACCAGTTCTATGAGATGCAGCCCGAAGCAAGCGATCCGCCGGAGATCACCGACAATGTGCAGGCTTCGCTCGCAACATTCCTCTTCCTCGACTACTTCATGGTCGTCGCTAAGGGCACCGTGCAGGCCGCGTTGGACTTGCTGAAGAATGCCACATCCGAATTCTCCGCCACCGACACACTGCGCGATTGGGCGAAACACGGAACTCGCGGAGCTAACGCAACTTTGGAAGAGTTCGCGGCACTCAACCACACCGTGCGTCTCGCAGAAGGAAAGCGGCTCGCACTTCCTGCTGCGGGGAAGAATGCCGCATCCAGTTCCGTGGCCATCGCATCGGGAGAAACGCTCCTCGGATTGGCGCGCCGTTACGGCACCACCGTCGACGAACTCGCGCGTCAGAATGCCGACGTCCCCGGCCTCTTTGCCGGCCAGGCCGTGCGCACCTCCATCGACGATGGCATGGTCATCGGCGACCTGCTCAAAGCCATGGAGAAGAACAACGACTTCGACAACCTGGCCGGACAAGCCGCGCGAGTGCTGCTCCAGGGCCTGCGGCTGCCGTGGCCGGCCGCAGGCGATCCAGCCCTGCCGCTCTATGGCATCGCCGGGCAGCAGTTCGATGCTTCGGCCCTGAAGGCCAACGACTACTTCACCCTGAGCGTGACTGCGAACTCCGGATTCGCATTTTCAGATGGCACAACCCAGGTGCTGTCGAGCAAATTCGTACTCGACGACGCAATGGTCACCGTGATTGGCCAAATGAATAACGCCGTACTCGACATCCCGTTCACCAGCGCCATTCAGCCCTTCTATGACACGGTGGCCAAGCGGTTCACACTCACCGCGCCCTCTCAGTGGAGTTCGTCGTCCACCAGCGGAAGCCTTGCGCGCGCAGCCGTCGGTGAGGTCTTTAGCTCCTGGCAGTTCCCGCCGGATCTCATGTCAATCCTCGCGGCGAAGCCCGAACTGCTGCCCCTGGTCGAACTGGATGAGGAGACGCGCGATGCCGATTTCCTGATGCCCTATTCAACCAAAGGCGCGGTGGACGCGATCGAGCACGCATGGTCCACAATCTTCCAGGTCACAATTGCGCCTGTTCCATCAACGGCCGATCCTTCGCAGCCACTGGTCAGCGTCTATAACCTCAGCGGCACAGACGCTGTCGGTGGAGCACTGCTGGAAGCGCTGATCGTCTCCAATTCTATTTCCGCGGTGCCCATCGCGCAGCTTTACATTCTGCGTGGCGAGCAGGCGGGCAAGAGCGCTGGATTGGTCTTCGACCCCGTCGATGCCACTTCGTTCTTTGTACTCCAAACCAACCTTTCAACGGCTTCAAACCCGCCGGGCGCACAGGCCACGTCTCGAACGTCGCAAGCCCGGGCACAGGGAACCATCGGGATGACGCCGCTCGAGATGTTGACACTGATCTGGGAGTGCAGCGTGGTGCGCTCCGGCGGCTACCAGCTTTATTACAACTACGAAGATGCTGGCCTGCCTTCCGCGCTCTTCGCACAGAATGGAAGCGCGCAACTCACCTTCGCCGTGACCTATGGCTATTCCGACGACCGGCTCCGTCCGTTCATGAACTCCGTCGTGGTTTCGCAGGCAGTCGATAGCAAGTCGGAGCTGTTCGTCCAGGCCATCAACGATCCGCAAACGCTCGAATCTGACGGACGAACGCTCCGCGAACTAGCCCGAGTGGCGCGCATGACGGTAGCCGAGCTGGCCGAGCGCAACGCCGACATTCTGCTCAACGCCGGCACATCGCTGCTGCACCCGCTCAAGGCCGGCCAACTCACCGCCAGTCAAACGCCGCTCATTCTAGATCAGCCCGAGAGCCTGCGCTCTGCATCAGCGCGGCTTGATTGCTCGGTACACGCGCTGGCCCGCGCCAACCGCGCACGCGCGCTGATGTTCGCTGCGCCTCTCAGCATCGATCCCATACTGCTGACGCGCTCAAATGCATTTCCAGCGGGCAATATCGGGTTCTCCGCGATGCGCAACTTTACGCAGAATCCCATGTGGCTGCGCTCAAGCGGCCAGGCGCACACGCAGGCCATCGCAGACGCGCTGGTGACGCAACAGTTCCAGTTGATGACTTACAACGTCTCCGCCAATCAGGGCTTCGGTACAAGCCCCGAAGGGGTGCCGCTTTCAGCCGAGGAAGATGCGGAGAAGAACAACAGCTATCATGCAGTTGTTCCCGTGGCGCGTTTTGCGCTCGACCAGGGTCCGCCCAACCCGCCTGTGGGCGCTCCGCCATCCTTGGAAGATCCCTATCGCGGCATCGGCCAAACCGTCGAACTCGCGCTCGACTGGCACGACATCTACGGCAACCTGATTCCCCACACAGCCGGCGGCGCATACACGCTGAGCAGCGAGATTCTGTACACCGACAACTTGATTGCCGTATCGCAGTGGCCCGGCGTCGGCATTCAATACCGCATCGAGGCTTCACCCGCCGGGGTGCTTCCCCCCGAGGCGTTGCTGTATGTCGACGTAAGCACTGATGCCAACCGCTATGTGGGTGACTCTGGACCGGAAGTGGCACTGGTCGCTGCCAAGCGGTTTGCAGCCATCTATTATCAGTTGGTTCGCAATGCCACGGTGGTGCTGAGCACGAGCCTCGATCCTGCGGCCGTGCCGACCAACGTTACCGCGCAGTTCGTGGCGTTTGTCGTTGCGTCGTATAGCTATACAAAAGCAATTTCTGAAGGCAGTTCTCCGGGATCAGTTCCCGCGGCCGTCCTCCAGGCGCCCGTGAAGGATACCTCGGACGAAGCGCTCTTCAGTCTCACGGCCTCCCTCACCATCGCGCGCACTCCGTCGCTGGTTGATCCCTCAATGGACGATCCGCTCGTGGGTACTGCCGGTGTCGCTGCAAGCAACGTCGCAGCCGCATTCCAAAACACCAAGGCCGACGAGCCAACATCGCTCACCATCTTCGCGGAGAATCTGCAGGCCTGCTTCCCCACCTTGATGGTTGCGGTGGGAACGCCAGACTCAACAGCCGGCGTCGAGGAAGTATGGCTCATGCGCTTTGGCGCGGGCGGATACAACTGCAAATTCGACCCCGCCAAGGTGCAGTATGTTTCGCTGAAACCGCTTGCTCTGAATCCGTTTTCGGCGCCCGGGATCCCGATCCAGACCTATACCGTAGACACCCCGCTGCCGAACCAGAACATAGTAGCCAAGACTTTCAGCAACATCGATCTTGACTTGGTGGCCAGCAACTTCCTTGCAGCGATGGATCAGTTCCTGTCCCCGGAATATGGAGTGAACGCATGGCGAATTGCCACTACCGGAGACGACCCGCCCTCACCCAACCCGGTGAACCAAATCCTGAATGCAAAGAAGGAGCTGGCGCGCCGCATTTCGACGAGACTTGCTGGACCTTTCCTCGATGCCACGGTCGATGATGAGATGCGCATCGCGGGCCGGAACAAGCTGGAGCAGGAGTTGCTGGTGCGGCTCTCCTCGGCTTACCAAATCGACTCCGTGGTTGCGCTGGCAGCACAGGTCAGCGGCCCGAAGTCGGATGCGGCGCCGCAGTTCTATGGCACCGTTTCCGCGAAGAAGAGCACGACGGCAGCGAACGCAACCGATAGTCCCTACACCTTCTCGACTGCATTAGTCGGATTCGACGACAGCGCAGAAAGCCGCATACTGACCTTCACCTTCGCCACGGCCAACAAGGCTGCCGCGAGCATCGTGAACCTGGGCGCTCAATTCGATATCAGCCACCTCATGTACGATCCACACGCGATGCCCAAGCCGCTCGATAACTACACGGCTTCGTCGTGGCTGTCGTTTGTTACGCCTTTCGCTAGCGCTTCAGAGCAGGTGCGTGCAGCGGTCGAAACAACCTTGGGCGATCTGGGAATCCCGGTCCCCCTCAAGGCCTATCCCACGCCGCCCAGCCTGGTAAGCCAGGGCGCCGCAGGCTTCCCGCAGCAGGACGGCACGGTCGAGCGGGCTCGGCTGTGGGAGTATAGCTTTGCCTACGCTTATTCCGGCGCGGCCCAGGACGATGTGCACGTCAAGGTGGACATCGGTACCAGCGGAATCGCTTCATTGGCCCTGGTCGAGTACCCATTCGAAACAGCTCTGTTGCAGTTCGCGCAATCGTGGGAGGCGCTGAACGCCGACCTCGACAGCTTTGTTCGCACGCCCGACTTCACCGGCAAGGGTCTCGCTGTGATTCTGTCGTTCGCGTGGCTCGCCGGTCAGCTCTCCGATACGTGGCCTCAGGACCAATTGGTGAAGAGCGATGCTCTTTCCATTGATCGGTCGATCGAGTTCTCGGTCCTGCAGAACCCGGTAGACACAGACCAGCAGAAGGGAATCCTGGAAATCACCGTGAGCGAGCCTGTAGACGCCGCCATTCCGGCAATTGACATCGACGGCTACACACTGGAACAACAGACCTCCGGCGTATACCGCTACAAGGATCCGGGAAGCGACTTCTACCTTCCGTACCTGGCTGCCCTGCACATTGCCCAGCGGAAGGTGGAGCTCATCGGAGCAACGCCGTCGCCCGAAGCAGCTTTCGACATTCTCGCCGAGAACAGCGCATGGGGATCGCTCTATGTTGCCCGCAACGAACGGTACGGCGCGCGCCCCGGCAACCCGGACTTCATCTATCGCACGCCGTACATCCGCCACGTAACGCCGGCTGTTCCCTTGCTCAGCCCTGACATTGAGATTCCCATGCAGCAGTACTCCACCGGAACCGTCCCGCTGGCAACCTACCTCACCAACTTCACCGCCGCGCTGCTCACACCGGACGGCTCGAACGCAGCCGTCGCCCGCACTCTCCAGATCGGCTGCCTCTACCGGTATTTTGTGGATGAGGCCCGCCAATTGCCAGTCGAAGTGCCGGTGGCGCTGTCGGTCCCCACTACCATCCTGCCTTCGAGTCCTGTCTTACAAAGTCTGGCAGAGTCAGTGCAGGTTTTCCTGACCAACAGTAGCCTTATGCCGCAGCAGGACGACGGCAGCCAGTTTGTATTCACTTTTTCGCTTTTCGACGACGCCTTAAGCACCACGTTGCCCCTGCTCAAGCTTGACCGCGTAACGCTGCCCGCGTGGCTCGCGGCGCCCGCAAAGGAGAAGAATCAATGACCCTTTTTGATCGTCCTCGCACGTCCAGCGCCGACGAAGGCATCACTGGCCCCCCGGGCCCTACAGGTCCGCCGGGGCCGACCGGGGCCGAGGGCGCTACCGGAACAGTCGGAGCGACTGGAATTCCCGGCGCGACCGGACTATTAGGTCCCACGGGCGCGCCGGGCGTCACCGGTTCGGTAGGTGCAACAGGATTGCAGGGCTTGACCGGGCAAGTCGGCGCAACCGGTTCGCCCGGCGCTTTGTGGAATTGGATGGTGCTCAACGGCATCACCGGACCCGAAGGCGTACGCGGTGCGACGGGAATCCAGGGCGAGACCGGTCCGGATGGAGCTACGGGCCTGCAGGGCGTCACCGGGATTCCAGGCGGCACGGGATCCGAAGGTCCCACGGGATCGCCGGGCGTTACGGGCGCGGATGGCCTGACAGGTGCAAACGGTCTTCCCGGCACAACCGGTGCCGATGGCCTGGCAGGTGCAAACGGCATTGCCGGAGCTACAGGCGCCGATGGCTTGACTGGATCAAACGGCCTTCCCGGGGCTACGGGTGCCGATGGTCTGACTGGCGCAAACGGACTTCCCGGAGTTACAGGTGCCGATGGCCTGACTGGCGCAAACGGACTTCCCGGCGTGACAGGAGCTGACGGGTTGACAGGCGCGAACGGACTCCCCGGTACTACGGGAGCCGACGGCATTCAAGGCCCAACTGGTACGCCAGGTTGGCAAGGCCCAACAGGATCAGACGGTATTCAGGGCCCGACCGGTTGGCAGGGACCCACGGGCACGGACGGCCTGCAAGGCCCAACCGGCTGGCAAGGCCCCACGGGTTGGGAAGGACCAACGGGTTGGGCTGGCCCAACTGGCCCGCCTGGGAAGCAGGGCGTCACCGGCCCTCCCGGACCGAGTCCGACCGACCTGATGTACTACATCAAGTGGGACATCAATGTTTTTCTAACCTACCTGATGGGTTACATGACGCCCGATCAGATAGAGTACTTCGTCACCTATCTGCGTGGGCTGACATATTGCTACCAGAAGGCATTTGGCCAAATTCCGGCATGGATGCCGGGTCCGGTGATTCCGGCTCCTCTGGACGCGATCAAACCGCTCACCCCCGAGCAGGTTGCGTCGCTTACGCCGGAGCAGCTCGCCGCGCACCTCAAGCCTCTGGCCGATGCAATCTACAAGCAGAGCCAAGAGGAAGGCTGACCTTCAACGCACAAGTTGTGGGGCGGGAAGCTCGACAGACACCTCGTCCTGCAACGTCTTCACCCCGTCGAAGATACTCTGCCATTCCGCGGCCACGGCGTCCCATGTTTGTTCGGCCGCCCACGCTCGGCCACGGCTGGCAAGCGCATCCCGCCGTTCCCGATCGAGCAGCAGCGCCACCACCGTTTCCACCGCCAACCTGCGATATTCCTCGCTGTATGCGTCGCCGCCAAGCAACACGCCGCGATTGGCCACCGTGGTGCGCAGCGCTCCCAGGTCGCTTGCCACGCATACAGCTCCCGCCATCTGCGCTTCAAGCGCCGTGATGCAGTAAGTCTCTTCAAAGCGCGTGGGATAAAACCAGATGTCGCTGCGCATCATTTCGCATGCCAGTTCCTGCTGTCCAATGCGGCCGCGGAAGAACACACCCGGCTGCTGCATGGCTGTGCGAATCCGGTCGCGCCAGGCTTCTGCATCCCGGTCCATACGCATGCCCAACGCCCGGTCCCAATTCTCGAACCCGTAAAAGATATGCAGCTCCGCCTCGGGCAGCCGCTCGCGGATGCGTGGAAAAAGCTCAAGTAGCGTATCGAGACCGCGGTCGGGGCTGGAAGAATAAAAGAACCGAAAAGGCTGGCGTTCTTCCTGGCCCGCGAATCGCTCCGGTGTCAGTCCGTTGCGCGTCACAACGATCTTGCTCGCATCTAGCCTGTGCGTCCGGGCAAACGCATCGCGATGCGACGGGCTCAGGCAGAAGATTGCATCCAATTCACCCGCACGCTGGTGCAGTACATCTCCACCAGCCCCGCGCGCAGGAATAGCGTTCATGTCGTGTGCCCAGAAATAGCGCTTCGTGGCGCGCACAGCTTCCAAAAGCAGTTGCGCGTATCGAGAAACAATAAACACGTCCATGTGAAATGACTCCGCGAAATTCGAGAAGCGATCCAGGTGCACATAGTCAACGCCCGCGCACGTACCCTCCTCGCATTCCCCAAACACCACCACTCGATAGCCGCGCCGCACAAAGGCTTCCCCCAGCTTGGCCGCTGCCGTTTCCGAGCCGCCAATTCCCCGCCGGTCCAGCGTAGAGCCATTCCACTTTTCAAATGCGTATCCGGTGTGAATCACCAACAGCGGCTTCTCATACTTAGATTCGAGCCGCCTGCGATTCCAGTCATCTTCGGTGTCCTCGGTGCGCAACGCGCGGCTCACTCCGCCAAAGTGGAATACGAAGCTGCGCTCATCCACCATCGATGGGAAGCCGAGCTTCGAAGCCCTCATGCCGTAGTCCACATCTTCGCAAAGGTTGTAGAAGCCTTCATCCAGCGGTCCTACCCGCTCAAACACCGCGCGCGGCATCACCGTACAGTAGAACGGAACCCACGGCTGTCGATGATTTCGCTGCTTGCCCGGCGCGAAAGTCCAAACCTGCTCAGGCGCAAAAGAACGGGCAGGATCGGAGCGCAGGCACACACGGCCGTTCTCGAGCATCAGCCCGCCGGGCGTTAGCGGCACGCCTTCAATGGCGAGATCGTAGTCGTGCAGCCAGCCCTTGTCGCAATTCGAAAGCGGATTACAGAGGCCCGGTGTCTGGCGGACGCGTTCGAGCAGAGGCTCGAGCCAGCCGTGACTCACAATCGTATCGTCGTTCAACAAGCAGACAAACGGCGCGCTTCCCGCTCCTACTCCACGATTGACTGCCTGGGCAAATGCCAGCGGAGAGTCGGGCCGGATGCAGGTCACGTGCTCAGGAACATTGATCTCTGCGCCGCGCGCGCCAGCATCCACCACGATGATACGGAAAGGAACTTTGGTGCAGGAAGCCAAGCTTGCCAAACATGCCTGAAGGTACTCACCGGCGCGGAAAGAAGGAATGACAATATCGACTTCAGGCTCCGGTTGGGCGGCAACTTGCGCGGGCCCAAACTTCGCGGAAAGGTAGCTTCGGTTGTACAGCAGGTTCGAATCTGCAGGGCGTTCGGCAAGGGCGCGCTCGTTCCACTCGTAAGCAAGCCGAGTCTGGCCCATGCGGTCGTACGCCAGGCATAACTGCACGGCCGGCCGAACAAGATAATCTGCCGGTTGAACCGGCCCAAGCAACTGCGGCACCGGTCGCACCGCCTGCTTATACCAGAAGGCCGCCTCTTCAGCGTCGTTTTCATCAAGCGCAAGGTCGCCTAGCAGGCAATAGGATTCGGCGCGTTCCGGCATCGCTGCCCGAGCCTGTTTGGCAGCTTGCCGTGCGCGCGCCCGCCATGTCAGCGCCGCCTCCGGCTCGCTCATCGCCATGCGCCGGGCCGCATCTCCCAACCGGTCCATGGCCAGAAACCGGTCCTCGATCCACGCGGCCGGCAGCGCCAGGTAGCGCTCGTAAGCCTCCACGGCTCGCACCGTTTCGCCCGCATCATCCAGTTCGCGCGCCAGGTAATACGCGGTGCGCGGATTGTTGCCGCCTCCGGGTTTGGCAACCGCTTTCTCAAGAATGCGCAGATTCCTCCGCTGGTCACTAGCGGCGCCCTGCGGCGTGCGCATATGACGGACGGCAATCTCCACCCGCTCGGTATCTCTCCCCGTCGCTGTCAGATGTTCGTGTACCTCTCCCACCCATCGAATGGCGGGCAGGTTGCGCACCAGGCGCTCGCGATAGAGCGTGCACGTGGAACGGCCATACTCATCGTGCGCATACTCGTAAGGAAGAAAGTAGACATCGTGCTGCAGCCGCGGTTTCAGTTCAATCAATTGCCGCAACGAATCTGCAGGCAGCACATCGTCCGCGTCGAGCCAAAGAATGTACTCCCCGCCTGCAAGATCGAACGACCGGTTGCGTGCGGCCGCAAAGTCGTCGCACCATTCGAATTGCTCCACCCGAGCCCCGAGCCGCTCCGCAATCTCAATGGTGCTGTCGGTCGAACCTGTATCGACCACAACAATCTCGTCCGCCAGTCCCTGTGCGGAAAGCAGACACCGTTCCAGAACTTCCGCTTCGTTACGGACGATCATGCAGAGAGTGAGCTTGGGGATCACGCGGATATTCCTCTCGCCATCGGTACGCAAACTCTAGCATGCCATTTCCGCGAAGGCGCCGCCACAGTGAAAGTGTGCAGTGACCCGGGCACAGGAACTCGCAGCCCGGCCAGGCTCCATGGACTTCCAACCATGTAACGGGCACTCATAGGTTAAAACGGGACATCTGATCTAACAATCCAACAACCCCACCCGGCTGCTGATTTCAAACCGATCTCAAGATGGAAAGGAATCTGGAGCCGTAATAAGCCGAATGTCGTGTCACGGTGATTTCCGCATGTTATGGTTTCCGGCGAAATTAACGGAATTGGAGAGAAATACGGTGACAGGAGTGTCTATGGTTAAAGCCGTTAACTTATTTATTTTGTGTCGGATGTCTTTAGACTCAGACATATGGGAAGATTTCTGGCGGAGAGGGGGATTCGAACGATCTCCATCTAAAGAAGTTATGCCTAGATTTCAGTGAAATACCCCCAAATATACATCCCAGGAGAATTCGGTCAAGCACAGTTTTTTCCACTTCGCCCTGAGCCAGAACTGAAAGTGTGTCTCTCCGCTAACGAATTCGTTCACGGATTTCGTGACACCTCTCAATCTGCTCAACTTGCAATATGGGCGATTCTCCCGCAGGCAACTCTGCACAACATTGATGGAATGCGGCCGTTGCCTCCTTAAGGTCTTCGGAAGCGAGTTCGATTCGCTTAGTGCATGTTCTCAAATGGGACTTGATTGTATCAAAGCGGCGTCGGCGGACTGGACAGATTTAAGCTCTTTGTTAAGGAGCCGCATGGTGGCATCCTTCGACATCTGCTCATCCAGTTCCCGCTCGAGAGATACGAAGAGAGCATCGACCCGTGCCTCGAACGCGCGCATGTCGCGCCCGATGCCCTCAATTCGCCGCTGGCGGGCACTTCGTTCCTTCAAGAGCTGCGGAAACTCCTCCCATGCCTCGAGTGAGTCCAGACTTGAGTAATCAAACGCAACGACATCAGCAACGTGAGTTCGTGCTATTCCGAACGCAATGCGACCATTGGTTGAATTTGGATAGCTCGGAGGCTCGACAGGAGTGCAAACGTTGCATAGAGTGCAATAGAGCCGAAAGCCCCAGCAAAAGCTGCGGTTGGTGAAAAAATCACCGGTTGACTCACTCGTGCATCGACCAGCCGGAGGGAACAATACGCAATGGGAATAGCACCGAAGCAACCGACCATCGATCCAAGAACGCCCTCAGCGAAGAATTGAAGAAGAACATCCGTGCGCGTCGCCCCGATGCTCCGCGAGCACACGCCATCCACTAAGGAGCACGTCGTATGACCGAACACTCTGTTGTCATGCTTGTCTGCCTCGCCATCATCGCAGCGCTCGCGATCCTTATGTATGTCTCAGGCCGCAGCCAGGCTTCCGCTCTTACCGCCGTCCACGACCTCCGCCAGACCCTGCAGCAGATCCTCGCCAATAACCAGAAGATCGACCAAGTACTTCAAGACCAGCCCCCGTCCTCTACGACGCTCACAAGAGAATCTGCACTGTAACAAAAGGGGTCGAAAAACCTGCCCGGTAAGTCCAGCAATATCAACGGCCGAATCGGGAGATTCGGCCGTCTGAAAAGGTGTGGGTTGCGAAACAGACGAATGAACCCAAAAGACTCAATTGAGCGTAAATCCTTGAGAAGATGATGATCAGCCTGGAACGATCATTCGCAAACTCGCATCAGCGGCTGGATCGCGTTGATTCGAGAAAGTAATCGAAGAAGAGGCGCGTCATGGTCCCAAACCCTCTGAGCTATCGGTAGCCTCACGCATTCACATGACTTTCATCCCGCTATCACTGAAGCCTTGAATTGAACTGTGATACGCTTTCCCATTCTCCGAAGTAGGCGTATGCCGCACGTCTGCGATCCATGCAGGCTGTCGGCGATCGTTATCGACCGCCCTTTCTTATTGACTAAGTAATAAATCGCGGCAAGCCGGTTCAACATGTTTCAGGAGCAAATAGCCATGATCTCTAGTCCTCTCCCGGCATTTCAGGCGATTCCTGCCGATTCCTCTCGTCGCCTTTCCGGCAGCGTTTGTAGAAAGCGCAAAAATACCCGCCCTTTTCCGATACAAGCTGCGTTGTGCTGCCTGGTCGCCATTTTGCTATGCGCCATCCCAGTCGTGGCGCAGCAATCGCTCCTGACCCGCCATGTGCGTGAGGCTACTCTCAGTGGGAAAACGAAGCCGCTCGGATCGCTCGCTGCAAATCAAATCATTCAGTTGGATATTGTTCTGCCACTCAGCGATCAGGCGGGGCTGCACACCTTCCTCAGCGAACTTTACGATCCGGCCAGTCCGTCATACCGGCACTTCCTCACTGTTGCGGAGTTCACTCAGAGGTTTGGCCCCAGCCAGGCAGACTATGACGCCGCAGTTGATTTCGCCAAGGCGAACGGCCTTACGATCGTCGGTGGCACGCGAGATGGGATGGACGTGCAGGTGAAAGGACCCGTTTCGGCGATCCAGACTGCTTTTCACGTCAATATGCGGACGTACCAGCACCCCACGGAGAACCGCACCTTTTTTGCGCCGGACCGCGAGCCCACGGTGAATCTGCCGTTCCAGCTCTGGCGTATCTCCGGTTTGGACAACTACTCCCTTCCGCATAGCATGCTCGTAAGCAAAAGCGACTACGCCGCAGCTCATGGAATTGCTTCTGAAAACGTGATCTCCCACGCATCTACCGGCTCTGGACCTTCAGCATCGTTTCTTGGCAGCGACATGCGTGCGGCCTACTACGGTGGATCGGAATTGACCGGCGCCGGTCAGAACCTGGGGTTATTGGAGTTTGCAGGCACTGACCTGACCGATTTGAATACCTATTTCACAAATGCCGGACAAACCAACAACGTGCCGGTCACTCTGCAGTCTGTCGATGGAACCAGCACGAGCTGCACCTGTACCGCAACCAAATGTACGGCGCCAGGCGTTTCTCCGGCTTGCGACGATACGGAACAGACACTTGACATGACTCAGGCTATCGGGATGGCCCCGGAATTATCCAGCCTGGTGATGTACGTCGGCTCCACGGATACTGCGCTTCTCAGCGCCATGACCACCAACAACCCGCTTCCCACAACCATTGGCTGTTCGTGGAGTTGGACATCTGCGGATCCAAGTACACTTGACCCTTACTTTGAAAGAATGGCGGCTCAAGGCCAGAACTTCTTTGCCGCTTCCGGCGACCACTCCACCTGGGCATCAGGATCTGTGAATACCGATGCCTGGCCTGCAGACGATGCGAATGTCGTTTCTGTTGGTGGCACAGATCTGATAACCGCCGCCGCTGGGGGAGCCTGGCAAGGGGAGACGGCTTGGTCGCTCAGTGGAGGCGGGATCTCTCCGAACGGTATCGCAATCCCCGCGTGGCAACAGCTTCCCGGCGTAATCAACTCCAGCAATCAGGGTTCGACGACCCTTCGCAACGGTCCGGACGTTTCAGCGAACGCAAACTTCACTTTCTACGTCTGTGCCGACCAAAAAGCCTGCACCGCCAACAATTGGGGCGGCACCAGCTTCGCCGCCCCCATGTGGGCCGGCTACATTGCCCTGGTAAATCAGCAGTTGATTAGCAGCGGCAATTCGACCATCGGCTTCCTCAACCCGACTATTTATTCGCAGAACCTGACGCCCGAGTATGCGTCGGATTTTCACGACATCACACGCGGGGTGTCGGGCAATTATCCAGCCGTGACAGGGTATGACCTTGTAACTGGCTGGGGGAGTCCAAACGGCCAGAACCTGATAAACGCGCTGGCCCCGCTCGGTCCATCCTTTCTGTTGTCAGCCTCGCCGGCAGGCCTTAGCTTCACGCAAGGCGAATCGGGAACAACCGCGATCACAGTGTTCGGTGAGGACGGATTTACCGGAAGCGTGAGTCTGGCTGTATCCGGTCTCCCAAACGGCGTGACGGCATCGTTCTCTCCCAACCCCACCACCGGAACCAGTGTGCTCACGCTTTCGGCAAGCGGCGCTGCCGCTACTGGAACATTTAACCCAATCGTGACCGGCGTTTCCGGCTCACTGACAGCATCGGTCACTCTTTCCCTGATTGTTGCAAATCCTGTCCAGGTTACCGCGCCACCGCCCGTGAACTTCGGAGCGGTAAACGTTGGGAGCACTAGCCCGGCAATCAGCATCGCTTTCACCTTCGATATAGCCGGTACGTTTGGCAGCAAGGCCGTGCTGACACAGGGTGCCCCAGCTCTGGATTTTGCTGATGCAGGAACAGGAACCTGCGTGGCCGGCACCGCATATGCGGCCGGCCAAAGCTGCACAGTCGACGTGACCTTCACACCGACGTTAGCCGGATATCGCTACGGTGCGGTAGTACTCGAAGACAACTCTGGAAATGGAATGGCCACCAGCTATCTGCAAGCCACGGGAGTCGGGCCTCAAATCACCTTTCCACCGGGAATCCAGAGCACCCAGGTCAGCGGGTTCAACCGTCCCTTCGGCGTAGCGGTGGATGGGAGCGGGAACATTTATGTTCCGAATTCTATTGCCAACACTTTGGAAGAAGTGTTGGCGGTCAATGGCAGCATCCCTCCCTCGCCAACGATTCGAACTTTAGGCAGCGGCTTTCTTGAACCAACCGATGTTGCCGTGGATGGTGCAGGAAACGTCTACGTCGCAGATGATGGAAATGGCGCAGTGAAGGAGCTTCTTGCGGTCAATGGCAGCATCCCGGATTCGCCCACCATTCTCGTGCTGGGTGGTGGTTTCAAGTACCCAATAGGTGTCGCGGTTGACGGTGCGGGGAACGTCTACGTTGCTGATCCGGGTAATGAGGCTGTGGAAGAGCTCCTCGCGGTGAATGGGAGTATCCCCGCCGTGCCCACCATCCTCACGCTGGGCAGTGGCTTCAACAATCCCCAAAGTGTAGCGATCGACGGCAGCGGGAATGTCTACGTTGCAGACACCGCCAACAGCGAGATAAAGGAGCTTCTGGCAGTCAATGGCAGCATTCCTGCCTCGCCCACGATCAAGATCCTGGGCAGCGGTTTCGATGTACCGTATAGCGTTGCGGTGGACAGCAATGGCGATGTCTTCGTTGTCGATACAGGGAACAACGCGGTCAAGGAACTACTGGCGGTCAACGGGAGCATTCCCGCCTCACCTACGATTCTCACGCTGGGCAGCGGCTTCAGCTTTCCTGACGGTGTGACAGTAGACGGGAAGGGGAACGTCTACGTGTCCGACGATTACAACAGCCGGGTGGTGAAACTGGATTTCGCGGACCCGCCGAGTCTCACATTTCCCTCCACGGCGGTAGGATCAACCAGCAGTCCGCAATTGGTCACAGTAGAAAACTCAGGTAACGCGCCGTTGACTTTCCCAATTCCGTCGACGGGGAATAATCCGAGCCTCTCGGCGAATTTCAATTTGAATAGCGGCGGAGCCTCGGCTTGCCCGCTCCTCAGCAGCAGTTCGTCTGTGCCAGGGACGCTAGCCGCCGGCGTATCCTGCCAGTTGTCCGTGAGCTCAGCTCCTACAGCAGTGGGGGCGCTGAGCGGCTCTCTTGAACTGACAGATAACAATCTCAATGCCACCGCGCCTGGCTATGCAACGCAAAGCATTCTGCTAAATGGCTCTGGTACATTTTCAGTCACGGCATCACCCGCTTCCCTTACCGTGTATCAAGGCGGTTCCAACACAACCACGATCACTGTTGCGGTTACAGGGAGCGTGAGCCTTGCTGCATCGGGATTGCCCAGCGGTGTAACCGCATCGTTCAGTCCCAACCCCACAACCGGAACCAGTTTGCTCACGCTGACCGCCAGCAGCGCTACCACTGCCGGAACTTACAACCTGACAATCACCGGAACCTCGGGCACACTGAGTGCGACGATCCCGCTCTCTCTGACGGTTGCTGTACCGCCAAGCTTTACGCTCGCGGCGTCGCCGTCCCCTATCACCCTGATTCAGGGAATACCCAACACAACCCAAATCACGGTGACCGGCCATAACGGATTCACGGGTAACGTTACTCTGACTGGATCCAACCTGCCGAGCGGTATCACCGCGACATTCTCTCCTAACCCCACAACCGGAACCAGCGTTGTCACGCTAAACGCGAGCAGTGCCGCATCTCCCGGAGACTACGCGTTTACTTTCACAGGTACATCTGGCACGTTAACTGCATCCACCACGGTCTTTGTTGATATGCCATCTTTTTACCTGCAAAGCTCGTCATCGTCCTTGAGTGTCGGGCAGGGTGCGTCAGTGACCGACACGATTACGGTGGTCGACACAGGCGGCTACCCCTTTGACGTAAACCTTGCAGCATCCGGCCTGCCAAGCGGTGTAACGGCATCGTTCACCCCGAATCCCACAACCGGGACCAGTGTGCTCACTCTGACCACCAGCAGCACCGCCGCGCCCGGAACCTACCACATAACCATTACCGGAACTTCCTATGCGGCGACTTCAACGACCTCAATCTACCTTTCGATCTATTCACCGAGTTTCACCCTCAAAGCTTCACCCACTTCTCTGACGATGAATCAGGGAACTTCAGCCTCATCCACAATTACGGTCAACCCCTTGTACGGTTTCATGGGCAATGTCGCTCTGTCTGTGTCTGGATTGCCAGCCGGTGTCACTGCATCGATTAGTCCGAACCCCACAACCGGAACCAGCACGCTCACGGTGACCGCCATCAGCACCTCAAGTACTGGAACTTTTGGTCTATTCATCTCTGGCAACTCTGGGACTCTGTTTGCGTCGACTCAGATAACCCTGAACATCAATCTCAATCCCGCGGCAACTTTCACGCTCGCAGCGCCGCCAGTCATTCTTAACTCAAATCAAGGTGCACTCAGCCAATCCACGGTCTCCGTGACATTTTCCAGTGGATATGCCGGCGACGTGAATCTCACGGCATCTGGTCTCCCTGGCGGCGTCAGCTCTTCGTTTAACACCTCGCCAGTCTACGGATCTGGAACGAGCATTCTTCTTCTGAACACGTACGCAGCCGTGACCCCGGGAAACTACAACGTAACCGTCACCGGAACCTGTGGCTCGAAGATCGTCAATACCTCATTTGTTCTTACGGTCGTTGTACCAACCTTCACAATCAGCCCTTCGGTTGGTTCTGGCGGGATCATACAAGGCTCAACGCTGCAAGACACGATAACCGTTACTCCTCTCACGGGATTCACTGGCAGCGTGACTCTGTCGGCATCAGGCATGTCAAGTGGAGTAACTGCATCCTTCTTGCCGAACCCCACAACCTCAAGCAGCATACTCACGCTGACTGCGAGCAACTCCGCAAACATCGTAGGTTCTACGGTGCTCATCACAGGGACCGATGGCACACAAACGGCTAACGCCATTATTGGTGTCTACATTATCGCCGCTCCACAGAGCTTTTCTCTTGCGGTTGCCCCTTCAACTTTAACCATTGCTCCAGGGAACTCCGGTACTTCCACGATCTCAGTGACCGATCAGGGTGGTTTCACCGGCAGCGTGAGTCTTTCCGCGTCCGGCCTGCCGACGGGTGTGACCGCATCATTCACTCCGAATCCCACAACAGGGACCAGCGCACTCACGCTTTCCACGAGCAGTTCCGTTGCCACCGGAACCTATAACGTGACAATCACAGGAACGTCCGGTTCATTGACCGCAACCACCAATGTTGCTTTGACGATCATGCCGCAGGGCTTTGCGCCGCCGAGTGCGAATTACGGATCGGTGAACATTGGGACCTCCAGCCCAGTGCAGACATTGACATACTCTTTTGGCTCTGCAGTCACACTCGGCTCGACAGCAGTTCTCACGCAGGGCGCACCTGGGCTCGACTTTACGGACGCGGGTTCGGACACCTGCACCGCAAATACCGAATACGCCGCCGGTCAATCCTGCACTATGAACGTAACCTTCACGCCAAGGTTCCCTGGAACGCGCTATGGCGCGGTGGAACTGAATGACAACAACGGAAACGTAGTTGCCACCGCCTACCTTCAAGGCACAGGCGTTGGACCCCAGTTAAACTTCCTGCCGGGTGTACAGACTACGCTGGGAAGTGGCTATAACTTGCCTACTGGTGTGACGGTGGACAGCAGTGGAGATGTTTTTGTCGCCGATTTTGATAACTTCCAAGTGAAAGAAATTCTGGCGGTCAATGGAAGCATTCCATCTTCGCCAACTATCAAGATCATCGGCAGCGGGTTTGACACTCCGAGCGGCCTGGCAATCGACGGAATTGGGAATATCTATGTTGCTGACATGGGATATAGTGCCGTCTACGAAGTTTTGAAGGCTGGCGGTTATACAACTGTAGAAACCTTGGGCGGCGGATTTCTTAATCCTACCAGCGTGGCAGTAGACGGCAGTGGAAATGTCTACGTAGCCGACTTCAACAACAACGCGGTGAAAGAGATTCCCCCTGGCTGTGCTGAAAGCACATGCGTCACGACGCTGGGTAGCGGTTTTACCAAGCCATTTGGCATAGTCATCGACAGCAGTGCAAACGTATTTGTAACCGATACCGGTAATTTGGCAGTCAAGGAGATACTGGCTGTTGGCGGCTACACCACGATCAACACTTTGGCCAGCGGATTCTCGTTTCCCGAAGGTTTGGCTATAGATACGAATGGAAATCTATATGTCGCGGATGCTGGCGCCAGTACGATCTCGAAGATTCTCATCGCAGACGGTAATAACACCGTGAATACGATGACCTATAGTTTCAACCAGCCATCCGGCGTAGCGGTGGATCAGTCAGGGAATGTCTATGTCGCCGATACAAACAATAACCAAGTCGCAAAACTCGATTTCGTTGACCCACCAAGCCTCACCTTCGGCAGCAGCACGGTTGGCATAACCAGCACAGATAGCCCGCAGACAGTCACGGTAGAGAACGTTGGAAATGCCGTGTTGAGTTTCCCGATTCCGGCAAGTGGCAACAATCCCAGCATTGCGCCGAACTTCTTTTTGAATAGTGGACAGGCTTCGCCGTGCCCACTCGTCAACGGCAGTTCTTCGGCAGCGGGTACGCTGGGGGCAGGTGCATCCTGCCAGTTGCCCATAAGCTTTACACCTACCGCAGCAGGGGCGCTCAGCGGCTTCCTGGTCCTTACGGATAACAATCTGAACGCCGCTGCACCTGGCTACACCTCGCAGAGCATCGCACTAAGCGGCACGGCGACTCAGGCTACGCCCTCCATTACATGGGCCGGACCTGCGGCAATCACTTATGGCACGGCATTGAGCGCAACGCAATTGAATGCCAGCTCGACGATTGCCGGAACATTTACTTATTCACCTGCGGCCGGAACGGTGCTGACCGCCGGGTTGCAAACGCTGACGGTGAATTTCACGCCGTCCGACACCGCTGACTACACCACCGCCACCGCCAGCGTGACAATCACAGTCAATCCGGCCACTCCCACAGTCACATGGACTAACCCTGCAGCCATCACTTACGGCACGGCACTCAGCGGGACGCAGTTGAATGCCACATCGACGATCGCTGGAACCTTCAGTTATTCGCCCGCGTCGGGAACAGTGCTGGCGGCTGGATCGCAGGCCCTTACGACCACCTTTACTCCCAGCGACACCGTCGACTACACCTCGACAACGGCAACAGTCCTCCTGACCGTCAACAAGGCCACGCCGACCATCAGTTGGGCGACTCCCGCAGCCATCTCCTACGGCACGGCGCTGAGCGGCACGCAACTGAATGCCACTTCGACGATCGCCGGAACTTTCACCTATTCACCGGCGGCTGGGACAGTGCTGGGGGCCGGACAGCAAACGCTAACGGCAACCTTTACCCCAACCGACACAACTGACTACACCACTGCGACGGCCAGCGTATCACTTACAGTAAGCAAGCGGACTCCGGCGGTCAGTTGGGCCACGCCTGCAGCCATCACATACGGTACAGCTCTGAGCGCAACACAATTGAATGCAACTTCGATGGTGGCTGGAACATTCAACTATTCACCTGCAGCGGGGACGGTACTGAATGCGGGAACGCAGACGCTCACCGTTAGCTTTACACCAACAGATATGACGGACTACGCGACGTCGACCGCAACGGTTAGTTTGATCGTGAACAAAGCCGCGCTCACCATTAGCTGGCCTTCACCTGCAGCAATCTCCTACGGAACAGCCTTGAGCGCTACTCAATTGGACGCCACCTCCACAGCGGTAGGAATCTTCGTGTACTCGCCAGCAGCGGGGACGGTGCTGGCGGTTGGGAACCACACACTAGCGGTCACTCTCACTCCGACGAATGCGGCAAACTATACTCCATCGACAGCCACGGCAAGCGTCACGCTGACAGTGAACAAGGCAACGCCGACAATTTCCTGGGCGACACCTACGGCCATCACCTACGGCACAGCGTTGAGTGCAACGCAACTCAATGCCACTTCTGCTGTGGCGGGAACATTTGCCTATTCGCCTGTATCAGGGACGGTGTTGAGCGCCGGAAAGCAGACGCTGACCGCGACGTTTACTCCGACTAGCACGACGGACTACACCATTGCGACTGCAACCGTAACCATAACCGTGAACAAGGTGACTCCAGCAATTTCCTGGGCGACGCCAAAGGCAATCACCTATGGCACGGCGCTGAGTGCAACGCAACTCAATGCCACTTCGACGGTGGCTGGGACGTTTGCCTATTCGCCTATGTCCGGGACGGTATTAAGCGCCGGCCAGCAAACGTTGACGGTGACCTTCACGCCAACAAACACAACAGACTACACAACTGCGACATCAAGCGTCACGTTGACGGTGAACAAGGTAACGCCGGCAATTACATGGCCAGCGCCGAAGGCAATCACCTACGGCACCGCACTAAGTGGAACCCAACTGAACGCTACTTCGACGGTGGCTGGGACATTCGCGTACTCGCCGGCAGCCGGAACGGTGTTGAGCGCTGGGCAGCATACGCTGACCGCGACATTCACACCAACAAATACCACTGACTACGCAACTGTAACCGCAAATGTAACCTTGACCGTCAACCCAGCACCAAGCTTCACTTTGGGAGGCTCACCCACTTCGCTGACCTTAGCCCAGGGCGCTTCTGGGAAAACAACCATCACTGTCTCCGACAAAAACGGATTCACGGGTAGTGTAACGCTGGCTGCATCCGGGCTACCCAGTGGAGTGACTGCCGCTTTCGGCACCAACCCCACTACGGGAACAAGCGTATTGACGCTCACTGCGAGCAGCACAGCCCCCACCGGAACCGCTACAGTGACGATAAACGGGACTTCAGGCAGCCTGACCGCCAGCACTACGATTGCCCTAACCATCAGTTGCACGCCCACAGCAATCGTTCCGTACATTTACGTGAATGGAGTCTGGACCGAAGAATCATCAGTCACCGTGAGTTCGCCATCCACTGTCGTGGATCTCGGGCCGCAGCCGACCAGCGGCGGATCATGGAGCTGGAGCGGTCCAAGTGGGTACACATCCACCTCGCGCCAAATCAGCAGTATTCCTCTTACCGTAGGCACTGACTCGTATTTGGCCACCTACACCAACTCCGGTGGGTGCAAGAGCACAGAGACGTTTACCATTACCGTGAAATAAGAGTGTGGGTAACACCATCGCTTATTGATCCCCATCAACCCAGCCCCCGAAAAGGGGCGTCTGATGGTTTCAAAGCCGCATAGGGTTTCACTTGATTTTCACCTCGGAGTTATGGCGCAAGTGCGGATCGCTGGAGCCGCCCAAGCAACATGACGTGAACGGTACTGGGAAAGTTGGCATGTGCCTACCGAACTTGATGAGCGAGCGAGTGAATTGACTCAACAACCCAATGCACGTTTCGGGGATATGCACGCTGTTTTTAGAACCTATAAATGCCCGAGCGGTACGAACGCAGTTGCTCTTTGTCGTTTGCGCCAAGTATGGAGCTAGGGGATTTATCTCATTCGTCTTTTTCGCAACCCACACCTTTTGACACGGCCGGATCGGGTAGATCCGGCCATTGATTCGATGGGGTTTACTGAGCGCGTTTTCAGACCCCTTTTGTTACGTCCCTTTAGGAGTCGGTTCAGGCTGTTTTTTCGAAGATCTGAACCTCGACCTGAACGGGATGCTTTCGAAGCACCCGCTGGATCGTCGCGGTGGAGACGCTGTGTCCCCTGGCGATCTGGCGGATGCTCTGGCCCTGGCGGCGGTCTTGTTGGATTGCTACATCATCGAGTACCAGAGGGGCACGGCCGATACGCTGGCCTTCGAGACGTGCGCGCCGCATGCCGGCGCGCACCCTCTCAACGATCAAGCTTCTTTCGAGTTCAGCGATCGCGCCGATAATGACAACGATGGCCCGGCCCAGCGGGCCAGCATTGTCGATGTTCTCGCGGAACGAGACGTACTCGATGTTGATCCGGTTGAGCTCGTCAAGAACGTCGAGGAAGTGCTTCGTTGATCTGGCGATCCGATCCGAGGCCCAGACCAGGACGACGTCGAACCTGCCGCGGCGTCCGTCGGCCATCATGGCATCGAGGCCTGGCCGCTTTGCCTTGGCTCCGCTGATCCGCTCGGTGTACTCTTTGACGATCTCGAAGCCGCGCTGTGCGGCCATTTGTCGAAGATCGTGCAGTTGTGTTTCCGGATGCTGCTCGACGGTTGACACCCTCATGTAGAGCGCAGCGCGCTTCATGCGCGCCTGCTCTTCCTGGGTGCGACAGCTGCGTGCTTGGAGACGCACTTCTGTATAAAATCGAGCAGCACGACGGTCATTTCAAGGCCCTGAGCTGCGGCTGCGGCCTTAAAGCTATTGTGAAGATCTGTTGGGACATTGACGTTCATTCGTTTGACTCCCGATACTTCCATTTTCTTGATTTGACTCACCTCCTTGCCTAAGAGGTGAGTATATGAGGTTGCAAGTGTCTGCCGCCAGCGCCCCGGAAAAGCTCCGGGCGGGAGCAGAGCAGGTTTACTGTTTCCAGGCCCCCTGGCAGATAAACGCAAGCAAGGCGATCTTTTCGAAGCGCAGCCCAAGTGCATCGGACATCGGATGTAAAAGCGCCGCATCTGGAACCGAGCCGGCCTCGATGTCCAGCCATTCCGATGTCTCCATGCCAGCCAGGTGGGCGGCCTCTTCGACGGAACGGTCGCACGCTATTCGGGTCTTCTCGATGCAGCTGCCAAAAAGCCTTCCCCAGACCATGTGGCGGGCTGGGCAGAGGGTATCCTGATTGAAAGATGTCATACTCATATACTCCATACTCCTAATAGGCGTCCCGGTCAAGTTAAATCCGGGCTGCACAGATTTGATTACTTCTTGAGTATGTACTCAATCGCATCAGTACCAAAGATATGTCAGACAGATGGCTTCTCAAGATGCTATGCAGCACTTCATCCAGAACTGAAGGATGTATATCCAGAAGACTATCCAGACATACACAAGATGGCCATCCTGGCCGATGTGGCTCCCTACTCAAGGGAATACAACACCTACAGACAGCGTGTAGGCAAACAGGCACAGAACAATACCGAACTCGAAATCGAGTACGAGAAGATCCTCAACCGCGTCAAGCAAACACGAGAGTCAGTGATCCGCATGCAGGATCGGCACTTCACTGCCCCCGTAGATGAGATAGCCGGCACCATCGATGAGGTCTCCGCCGGTGGCGTTACCCTCAAGGAGTTTCCTGGCCGGCGCTTCCAGTTCTCTTCCGTGTCCACATCTGCCGCCGACATGTCGGCTCGAATACTGGGTGAACAGAACAATATGACCAGGTGTCTCCGTCCTGCCGGACACCAAACCCCTCGCGCGCGCTCCAGACCGAAGCCTAGTCCATGATCCGGTCCGCTCCCCATTCTGGCTCACTGATCGGATTCAGGAAGGTATGTCGTATTTTGTCTCCATCCTGCCGTACACAAAATACTTCAGGTGCGCGTGCCAGGCCGATGCCCAAGCCATGATCTGATCCGGTCCTGCTCTTGCTGGGCCTCTGAGTCTGAGGCAAGCTCAACGGCGTCCGGTCATGGGCACAAATACTTCACGCGTCGACGCCATGAAACCGGCAATTACCTATGTTCAGTTTGCTCATCAAATCGCACTAGGCGGTAGTCGGCATGCCGGGCCACCACAATAGGCGATAGTTAAATCAAGCCGGGTTGCAGCTGCTTTCTTGCCTCGCTGAGCACACGCTGTCTGATTGCCCGCCCAGGTCGACTGGATTGCAGTATTTTTATGTGTTCGCCGGCTGAATGTCCGCTGTAACCTGCCTGGACTTGCTTCACTTGTGATCGATGTATCTTCCTGTTGATATAGAGCTTATAGATCATATCCATGAATCTGGACGACTCATCTTCGCGCCGCGGACCTCTCGGCCGCAGCGCCGGTTCACACTGCCGGACACCCTGGGTTACCTGAGTGTAGTCAACACTGAAAATAGTCGAAAAGTGCCTTCCGTTTCCACGGTTGGAATTGACATGCACAAGCGGGGAAATAGCGTTTTCACTATGGAGCATTAGGACTTTTCGCTCCATATGTCAACGGCTGACGTTAAATTCCCCGCTCTAGTATGGAGCCGCCAGGTGAATGTTCAATAATCCGTAAACCGGCAATGACGGATAGGACGAATTTCATCCAGATCCGCCTGCTGAACTCACTAAACCATCCTTTTGGATCTGGACCAGGTCCTTTTCGCGCCGGATTTAGATGCTGGAGTTGCGCACTGCACCTCCGTGTTCTGCGCAACAGCTCTGTTCAGACCATCTTTGTTGCGCGCGACTCGGACTCCGCGTGCGCAACAGCAGGATTCAGCGAAGGACGATGCGCATTGTCTGCCTCTTTTCCTCAATCTCCATTTTTACGTGCGGACCTATACTAGACAGGGGGCAGAGAGATCCATCTCTCTCAAGAAAGAGTACCCCAATGACTAGCCCCTCCTTCGCAATTGCCGAATTACAAGCAGGTTGGCACACCCTTGTCGACCTTGACCGCGGCCGCGCTGTTTTCAATATTCACCGGAAAGGAACAAGTCTTCGCGAACTGGCGCGCAAGCTAAGTTGCAACGAGTCCCTCCTTCGTCGTTTGCTGAAAGCTATTCAGGCACCGGTTGAAGACCAACTCCTTGCACGCCAGGGAACGATCACAACCAATGAGCTAATCCGTCGTGCAAAGGCGGCGGGAAGCTACGCCAGCAGCAGTCGGCGCCACTGTTGGCTCAATTACGCGAACGGCTTCTCACCTGGAAGGAACAGTTGCTGCCTAAGCACCCCATGGCCGAGGCGGTGAACTACGCGCTGAGCCAGTGGGCGGAACTGAACGTGTTCTGCGCAGATGGCGCGGTCAGCATCGACAACAACGTCTCGGAGCGAGAGATGAAGCGCGTCGTTCTTAATCGCAAGAACAGTCTCTTCGTGGGCAATCCACGCGGCGGCAGAACGGCGGCGATCCTGGCCAGCCTCACCAGCACTTGCCGTCGGCACGACATCGACCCACAGCTCTATCTCACGCAGTTGCTGACAAATCTGTCGCAGGTGCGCAAAAGCGAACTTCCCCACTGGCTCCCCGACCAGTGGAAACGGCTTCAGGCGGCACGCAAGTCTTAAGGAACATGCACTTCACATAGCGCTCACGATCGATCGAGAAGTGTGGAGATGGTCCGTGCACATAGATGAATTCGATCCCGAGGTGGTTAGCGGCGTCCCCATGGGAAAACCCAAAACAACTTCGATTTATTCTCGACAAATCGGGAATCGATTTCTTCTGCTCTCGAATGATCTACAGGAAATGGAGATTGTGAGCGATAGGCTTGTTGCCAGTTCTCAAGGACGTCCAAGCCAAGATGAGATTCGGGAATGGAGTGAGCTTA